>Ga0209697_10000101_pt1 | contig 121465 bp, 107 predicted proteins | sample AliMusrvi5mmetaG_FD_184115 | JGI IMG/M metagenome (GOLD analysis project Ga0209697, IMG submission 184115) | Freshwater lake bacterial and archeal communities from Alinen Mustajarvi, Finland, to study Microbial Dark Matter (Phase II) - Alinen... | ecosystem: Environmental > Aquatic >... | reverse complement strand
GACTTCCATTGTGCCTATTGCATCGTCCCCACCGCCCGGGGCACCCCCGTCAGTCGCCCGATCTCAGAAATTCAGGAAGAAATTAAACGCATTGTGGCCTCAGGCTTCAGCGAAATCATCCTGACAGGAGCAAATCTGGGGCGTTATGAAGACGGCAATTCCCGTCTTGTGGATCTAATTCAGGATATTGAGACCATTCCCGATTTGAAGCGCATCCGGCTCAGTTCCATAGAAATCACAACCACCGAACGCGCCATCGTCGAACACATGTCCGCTTCACCCAAACTCTGTCCCTTCCTGCATATTCCACTCCAAAGCGGAGATGACCACATTCTAACGGTCATGGGACGACGCTATACTTCAACCGACTACCGCAAAGCCATCGAATATGCCGTCAGCCGGATTCCTGATCTTGGGCTTGGAACCGACATTATCGTGGGGTTTCCCGGCGAAGATGACAAGGCCTTTAACAACACCGTTTCGCTAATACGCGATCTTCCCTTCAGCAACCTTCATATTTTCCCTTTTAGCCGGCGTTCCGGTACCCGGGCTGATGTCCTGCCCGATCAGATCCCTGAATCGAAAAAGAAGGAACGGCTGCAGACATTAACAGCTATCGGAGCGTCTCAACGCCAGATTTTTGCCGAAAGTTTTATCGGGAAACAGGTTCAAGTACTTGTTGAACGGATCGATGGTACTGGCAAAGGACACGGCTGGAGCGGACAATATATCCAAACCCAACTTGAAGGCAAGGGCTTACACCCACGACAAATCGTCAATGCCAGCGTGACCCGCGCAGAAGCCGGCACAATGGAGGCGCTCGTCAGGTCTTGTGCCGATAGGTAATACGACCTTTGGTCAGATCGTAAGGGGATATTTCGACCGTAACTTTGTCACCCGAGGTGATCCGAATGAAATGCTTGCGCATTTTGCCAGAAATATGAGCCAGGATTTCGTGCCCATTCTCCAGTTTCACCCGGTACATTGTAGCCGGCAGAACCTTGGTCACGACTCCATCAACACGGATCATATCATCTTTTGCTTCTTCGGCCATAGTCTCTCCTGAAATATCCCTGAACAAATCGCTCGAATAGGTATCACGCCCTACCTTTATTGTCAATATTCGGGAAAATATCTGATTGAACCCGGCTTCTCTTGGTGGTACGTTTTACAACTCGTTTCCGGGGCCATTAAGGTCTCTTAGTCAGGAGTATTCTCGTGTATTTGAAATCCATTCATATGGTCGGGTTCAAAAGCTTTGCGAATCCAACAACCTTAAACTTTGAACCCGGGATGACAGCGATTGTCGGCCCAAACGGCTGCGGCAAAAGCAACGTTTCTGATGCCGTACGCTGGGTGCTTGGCGAAACCAGCGCCAAGGCGCTTCGCGGCTCCAAAATGGAGGATGTCATTTTTAACGGGACCGACACCCGCAAACCCGTTGGCATGGCGGAAGTCAGCATTACCTTCACCGATTGTGAGCAAACCCTCGGAACGGATTACCACGAAGTTACGGTCACCCGCCGGGTCTTCCGCTCGGGTGAAGGCCAGTACTTCATGAATAAAACGGCCTGCCGCCTGAAAGATATCCAGCGCCTCTTCATGGACACAGGGATTGGAACCTCCTCCTACTCCTTGATGGAACAAGGGCGTATCGACCAGGTCTTGAGTTCACGACCTGAAGACCGTCGTGAAATATTTGAAGAAGCCAGCGGCATCACCCGTTTTAAGGCTGATAAAAAGGAAGCCCTCAGGAAGCTGGAGCAAACCGAGGCCAATTTATTGCGTCTGGACGATGTCGTTCGTGAAGTAAAACGGCAAATCGGTTCCCTTCAACGCCAGGCGGGAAAGGCCCGGCGATACAAGGAGTTAAGAGATCAGCTCCGAATGTTCGATGTCTTCTGGACTGCCCGCAAACTCGAGAAAATGGACGGGGATCTCCAGATGCTTGACACCACCATTGCCGAGCTGGGCCAGAAGATCCAGGAATTGCACGAGACCCTGCAACAAGGGGAAGCGCGCGGGACCGAGTGGCGGAATGCCATCATGGAAATCGAGCAATTGATTGGCGAAACCACCGAGGAACGCGCCACCGCTCAAACCCGGCTTGAACACAATAATGACCTGATCCGGATCAATCGCGACCGTATTGAGGAACTGCGTAACCTGGCGGAACGAGACCGTCGCGACAGTGTGCTGGCCGCATCCCAGGCGGAACAGCAGCGCTTGACGCTCGCCACGCTGAAGGAAGGGCTCCTCACGACCATTCAAGAACGGAATGAGTCCGAGGCAGAATGGAACAAAAAGAATGCGGATCTGGCGAATCATGAACATCAGGTTGAAAATGCCCGCAGGGAGATCCAATCCTTACGCGCCAATGCCATGGCTCTGGATCATACCCTCTCCCAATTTCAAAACCAGTTAAGCCAACTTGAAGCGAAACAACAGGCTATCATTCTCCAACGCGAACGCATGGCGGCTGAACATGCCCAGATTGAACGGGGCGCCGCTGAAACTGAATCCCAGCTGGGTCAGATTGCCGAACACCTCGGCTCATTGCAGCAGGAACTTGAAAGCCGGGAGGGCCGACTCGAATCCCTTCAAGCCCTGCGCCATGAAAAAACCACCGAAATTGACGCCCTCCGCAAAGAGTGCAGCGAAATCCAGGGGCAATTGGCCGTCAAAAAAGCCCAGATCGAAATTCTGGAAGCCGACGAGCAGTCTGCCAAGGATTTCCCCGAAGGGGCCCGGATGGTCATGGATGTCACGAACCCTCTGGGGATCAACGCCAAGGCAGTGCTGGGCGCACTGGCCAGCCATATTCAGACAGAACCCGAATACCGCACCGCCCTTGAATCCATCCTTCGCGCCTGGCTGGATGCCGTGGTGATCGCCGATACACCGGATGCCCTGGCAATCCTCAAGGAACTGCAGACCCGCAAAGCGGGCGCGATCCGCCTGCTGGCGGCCAGCTCTACCGCCCCTGCCGTTCCTGTGGTTCCTGCGCCTCAAGGAGCACGACGATTATTTGATGTCATCACCTGCACCCCGTTTGCCAAACCGGCCGTGGCGCGCTTCCTGGCAAATGTTTTTGTAGTGAATTCGAGCGATGCCATCCCCACGGAGATTCCAGAAGGCAGTGCCATCGTCACGCTCAGCGGTGTGGTGGCGAGGGCGAACGGCGCTTTTGAATACTGGACCACCGATGCCCGCGCCAGCAACCCCCTCACCCGCCGGCACCAATTGTCAGATCTACACCAGGGCCTCGAAGGGCTTGATGAAGGGCTGGTCCGACGTAACCAGACAGTCGCCAACCTGGCCTCGGAACTCGCGGACCTGAACCGCAACATTGAGGAGGCCACCACCCAGCTTACCGCCCAACGCCGCGCCGTGGCCCTCAAGGAAGGCGAATTCCAAATCGTTTCGAATGATGCGAGACAATCCAAACAGAAACTGGACGTCATGTCCTTTGAGTTGGATAAACTCCGTCAACAGTCCGGAAACGACGAAGAGCGGCAGAACCTCAGCCGTCAAATTGCCGAAGGCCGGACCCACCAGGCTGATATGCTCAGGCGTCTCGATGAACTCACCCATCTGCTGCAGGATCTGGAAGGCCGTCGCACGGCCCTGCAGGCGGCCGCGACCGAAGCCCGCGTCCGATTCTCCGAAGCGCGCCAGAAGGTCGAACATATGGAGTCTCAACTGGAGCCCATTAAACACCGGCTGACCGAACTTGATTTGGTGATCAAGTCCCGTTCTGAAGGACTCGTCCAGTACGAAAAATCCATCGAGCAGCTCACACATACCACCGTTGAAGCCGAAGGCCAGATCGCCAGCCTGCAAGCCAATGCCTCCGCCCTGGCGGAGAAGCTTGAATTGATCAAGCGCCAACGCACCGAAAAGGTCAAAGAACTTGCCGGGCTGGAATCTGAACTTACCTCCAAACGGGAACTGATGGACAAAATCCGGGATCAACGATCCAAGTTGGAAGTCAACCATGCCGAACACAAAATGCGCCGGCAGAATCTGGTCGATCGCGTCACCACGGAGTGGACCCTGACTTTGGACGATGTGATGAACGCCGCCGAACCCCAACTTGAAGGCGATGCCCCGACGCCCGGAGAAAAGCCGGCTTATGAGCAAATGATTGCCGAAATCCGAACCAAGATCGAGGCCATGGGCCCGGTTAACCTTGTGGCCATTGAGGAGTATCAGGAACTCGAAGAGCGCTACGCCTTCCTGACCGGCCAGCAGCAGGACTTAATCAACGCCAAAGATCAACTCATGGAGATGATCAAGAAAATCAACCTGACCACCTCCGAGCTTTTCACCACCACCTTCGCGAAGATCAATGAAAATTTTCAGGTCATGTACGAACGCCTGTTCAATGGCGGTTCCGCCAAACTGGTCATGGTGACAGAAGACGATGTGCTCGAAAGCGGAATCGATATCATTGCCCGGCCCCCGGGAAAACGGCTGCAAAGTGTCTCGCTGTTGTCCGGGGGTGAGCGCACCATGACCGCCGTGGCCCTGCTGTTCTCCATTTACCTGATCAAGCCGAGTCCCTTCTGTCTGCTCGACGAACTGGATGCGGCCCTCGATGAATCCAATATCGGCCGGTTTGTAAATGTGTTGGCCGACTTCCTGAAAATGTCGCAGTTTATCGTGATCACGCACAATCGGCGCACGATTGCCGCCGCCGGCGTGATCTACGGAGTCACCATGCAGGAATCCGGCATTTCCCGGACTGTTTCCATGAAATTCTCTGAATATGAACAGAGCAAGGAAATGCAACCCAACGCCAAACGGATTGTCATTCCGGTCAAATAAATCCGGCTCCCCGTTTTAACGCAGGTTATGAACACACACACCGAAATCCCCCCTTCCGAATTACTGGAAACCGTTGTTTTGGCCGTGCGCACCGCCGGACATCACGCCCACAGCAACCAGCACCGCAGGACCGACACCGTGATGGTCGCGGCACATGATGTTAAGCTGAAGCTGGATCTGGAATGCCAGGAGATCATCTGGGCCATGGTTCGGAAGCATTTCCCGACTCATGCCATTCTTGCGGAAGAAAGCGCCGACAAGGGACAGCCGGCGGATGACCCTCACCAATCGCCCTACACCTGGATTATAGATCCCATTGATGGCACGGTGAATTTCACACACGGCCTGCCTTGGTGGTGTTGTTCCGTAGCCGTAATGTATCGGGGCAAAACAGTGGCTGGCGCGGTATATTCCCCCTCAACCGGAGAACTCTTTACCGCCGCCCGGGGTGGCACCGCCTGTTGCAACGGGATTCCCCTGGCCGTATCGCCAGTGAAAAAACTCAAGGAGTCCATGGTGTTGACAGGCCTGGATCAGAAGTTCACAGCGCAAGGACAGCGTTTGACCCGTTTTCTCGCCATTTCCGACAATGTCCAGAAGGCACGGGTGATCGGCGCCGCCGCACTCGACATGTGTCGCGTTGCGGCTGGCCAGTCGGATGGCTACTTTGAAGGCAGCATCTACACCTGGGATGTCGCGGCAGCCGGTCTGATTGTCGAACTCGCGGGAGGACAAGTTGAAACCTTGGCGGAACTCTCGCCCCATCGCCTTGTCTATATGGCTACGAACGGCCATATCCATGAGGAATTAAAGGCCCTGATCAAGGGGTTGGATTACTTTTAACGGATTTAGGAGCCAGTATGCCCTTTTCACGTGTTCATCAGTTCCTGAGTCTCCCACACCTTCTGGCCATCCTTGTTATTGGATTTTCCCTGACAAGCCTTGCCGGGATCGACCGTCAACGTCAGTCTGTTGTCAAAATCTACGTTACACTGCAGCAGGAAGATTTCCGCCAGCCCTGGCAATCCAGTCCGCCCATCAGCGGCAGCGGTTCGGGCTTTATCATTAAAGGGAAGCGCCTGATGACCAACGCTCATGTTGTTTCCGATGCCCGCTTCATCGAAGTTCAACGAGAAGGGGACACCCGGAAATTCCCTGCCACTGTCAAATTTATTGCGCACGACTGTGATATTGCCATCCTGGAAGTCAAAGAGGAGTCCTTTTTTGAGGGAACCAAACCCTTGGAATTCGGTTCGATTCTTCCCAATTTGAATGATTCCGTGGTCGTGTTGGGGTACCCCATGGGGGGAGGACGCCTTTCCATCACCAAAGGCGTGGTTTCCCGCATCGATTATAACCTCTATGCCCATAGTTCCATCGACTCCCACCTGGTGATGCAGGTCGATGCCGCGATTAATCCGGGCAACAGTGGTGGCCCCGTCCTTTTTAACAACAAAGTTATCGGCATCGCCTTCCAAGGTATCGCGGCGGCACAAAACATCGGCTACACCATACCTCTACCCGTAATTGACCACTTCCTGAAGGATATTGAAGACGGCGTCTACGACGGTTACCCTGAACTGGGTGTCGATCATCTCCGGACCGAAAACCCGGCCTTGCGGGCCAATCTGGGTCTTCCTTCTGGAAGCAGCGGTGTTGTTGTTGCTTATGTGGACCCCTATGGCGCCGCCGCCGATCTCCTGAAACCCCGGGATGTGCTCCTCTCTATCGACGGCAACACGATTGCGAATGATGGCTCGGTCAATCTGGATGGAAACAGCGTTGAATACACCGAGTTCATCGAGCGCAAGCAATGCACGGAAAACATCAATTTCACAATCTGGCGCGACGGTAAGACACTCGCCATTGTGGTCCCCTTGAAGCGCAAACCGGACCCCTTTATTTTTCGTCAAACCTACGATGAAAAACCGGATTATTTTATTGTGGGAGGCTTGATTTTCTCCCCTCTCAGCCGAGGATATCTTGCGACCCTGGGAACCGACCTCAATACCCCGGCCGCTCAACATCTCCTCTATACTGCACGCTATGCCAAACTGGACAATCTCATCAAGGATCGGACCCAGTTCGTCCTGCTCATTGGACGCCTCCCTCACCCTGTAAATACCTATTGCGCCAGTTACTTCAACCAGATCCTGGCCTCTATTAATGGCCAACCCATCCGGAAAATGAGTGATCTTCCTGAAGCCTTGAAAAAGCCCACGCAGGGTTTCCACATTTTCCGTTTCGAAGGACAGGATGATCCGTTGATTATGGATGCGGGCCAGATCGTCAAAGCCGATGAAGAAATCCTGATTCAATACAGCATTCCATCCCTCTCCCACATTGCGTCGCAGGAGGCAAAATAATGAAACATCCATCGCCCATTTTTGTTCGTATACGATGGATGGCTCTCGCCACAGGCTTGGCAATGGTGATCCGTTCTGCTGCACTGGCCGAGACCAACAGTCTTCCCAACTGCGTCGCCGAAGTTCTGGTTACCGCCCAAAAATTTGACACCCACTTCCCCTGGAAGAAAAGTCGTCCGGAATCCCGGGCGGGTTATGGAATCGTTATGGCCGACGGCAAATTGATCACCACTGAGGATCTCGTCAGAAATGCCATCCTGATCGAGATCCAGCCTCCTGGCCGGGCCAGCAAAAGCACGGCCCGCTTGATCGAGGCGGATTCACGCATTAACGCCGCACTATTGGCCGCCCCGACCACCGGCTACACCCCGGCCCAATGGGGAACTCCCGTAGGGACGGGCGCAAAGATCCAGATCGTCCAATTTGACGAAGCCGGACAGCAGCAATGCGGTGACGGACGCATCACTGGCATCAAGGTTTCTTCACTCCCCAATGCCCCCCTCAGTATTCTGACATTTCAAGCCCTGACCGACCTCAAGCTGGAGCGTGTGGGGTCCCCTGCTTTCCATGAAGGGAAACTGGCAGGATTGATCATGGAATATGACGATGCCACACAGACAAGTCTGGTTCTGCCAACCGCCATTCTCAAGCGGTTTGTGGAGGATGTCAGTTCCCCGCCCTACCGGGGGATTGCGGTTGCCGGAATGTCATGGGCGCCATTGGTGGCGCCCGCCAACCGGAAATATTATGGCCTTGCGGAGGATGATCAAGGGGTCGTCGTTCTGCGAACCCTCCCCGGCAGCGGGGCTTCGGCCGTCCTTCAGTCCGGTGACGTCATTCTGAAGTGGGACGGATATGCCATCGATTCCCAGGGATATTATGCAGATCCGGACTTCGGGCGACTGCTCATGATTCATCAAATTTCCGGGCGCCGACACCCCGGCGATGTCATCACCGTCACCCGCTGGCGCAATCAGAAGCGTGAAGAGATACAACTCAAGCTGGATGCCTACAATGATGCCAAATCGCTGGTACCCTTGAATATCGAAGGTGAACAAGCTGAATATCTGGTGGAGGGAGGCTTTATCTTCAGGGAATTATCCGCCGACTATCTGCTATCCTATGGCGCACAATGGATGGTGCGATCCAACCCGCGTTTGGTTGATCTTTACCTGACACGTGCCCAGGCTCCCGCCAAGCCGGGCGAACGGATTATCATCCTTGTCGGAGTTCTGCCGGATCCCATCAACGTGGGGTATCAGGAAATTCGTGATGAACTGGTGACGCAACTCAATGACAAGCCGGTCTCAAGCATCAACGATGTCTTTGCGATTCGCAGTCAGGATGGCGGGATTACCCGTATCCGGTTGAAAACACTTGGACTGGATCTTGTTCTGGACAAAGCCATGCTTCCGGAAGCCAATCGCCGGATTGCCAAACTCTACGGCCTCCCGAAACAAGAACACCGCAAGCCGCTCCCCGCCATGGGGCCGCTGCGAAGCCAGTCTGCAAAATAACCCTGTTTGCACACTCCGTTTCACGATTTACCCGCAGCCCTACCAGGGATCGAAAAGCTGAACGTTGCGCCCTTATTTTCCTGCCCCTCCGCCCAAACCCGCCCCCCATGCCGATGAATGATGCGCTGGACAATGGCAAGACCTATCCCGGTCCCTTCAAAATCCTCAGCCTTGTGAAGGCGTTGAAAAGCCCCGAAAAGCCGTCCGGCATATTGCGGATTAAAGCCAACTCCTGAATCCTTGATGTAATAAACCCGGTCATCATTTTCCATAAAACCGCCGATCTCGATTTCCTTCACAGGTGATTTCATCGTGTACTTGACGGCATTGGATATCAGGTTCACCCAGGCCTGCCGCAAAAGCACCGGATCCCCCCACACGTCCGGCAGAGACTCCAGCGTGAATTTAAACTGCTTCCGGATCTCCTCCGGGACCCCTTCGGAATAAACCGCATTCACAAGGGAGCGCATGTCGATCTGCAGCGGATGGAGTTCACTTTGAGACGTACGAGAAAGCGACAACAGATCAACTATCAACCGGTCCATTTTGCGGCAACTTGACCGGATGACTTCAATCATCCTCCGCCCCTCCTGATCCAGTTTCGCCGCATATCCCTCCTCAAGAAAACCAGTAAAGCCGTCAATGGCGCGCAAAGGGGCACGAAGATCATGCGACACGGAATAGGCAAATGCTTCAAGCTCCTTGTTGGTACATTGCAGTTGATGGGTCCGTTCCGCCACACGTTGTTCGAGGGTAGTGTTCAAGGAAATAATCTGACGGGAACGTTCCTTCAAGGTTTCAATCATCTGATTAAAACCGGCGCCCAGCACCGCCGCCTCATCCGTCCCAGACAAAACAACTCTGGCATTGAGATCTCCAGTCTTTACGGATTCGACAACCTTTTGGATCACTTTCATCCGGCGGGTGAAAAAACTACCTAACATCAGAACCAATAAAGAACCGGAAATAATGGCCATAACGGCATATACAACACCATTGCGAACAATATGAATGAGCTCCTGATTTACGCCCTGCCGCCCGATACCCACCCGCGCCCACCCGATCAGCCTCCCGGAAAGCATGACGGGCACACACACATCCACGAGTTCGGGATTTTGCATGACTCGATTGACCGAGCCCTCTTGAGGCAGGTCCAACACCGTCTGCCGCAAATGGCTCCGGTCCGTATGAGCAAGAACATGGCCACGCTGATCCACCAGCATTGAAAACACGAGTTCGGGATATTGCTTTTGCCCCTCGACCAGTTCCTGGAGTCCCGCGATATCCCGTGCCACCAACCAGCCGGCAGATGACGTCGCCAGAGTTTTCGCCAGAGCGGTGGCGTTCGCGACATTCTCGTTAAGCAATAAGGCCCTGTTTTTGACAGTAATATCTGCGATGAAAATCGCCATCAACACAGCGTGAATCACCGCCACACTTGTCACTAAGCGCCGCCGGAGTGTCCCCACAAAAAAATGACTAATAGTCCTGATCATATCTATTGCGCAATCACGCGAACTTTTTTCTCAAAATCAGCCACATAACGCCGGACTTTGTCATAATCTTGATCTGATGCGGGTCGATACCGGTCGATGCCGATCTTCTCAAGAATCGCGCGCCCTTTTGCAGTACTGTGCAAATTCGTCAGAAACCCGACAATGTCCGCACGTATTTTGACCGGAAAATCATCGCGGACCATAATCGAACTATTAATCAGGTAGTCGGTCTCCCAGATCACTTTCAGCTCAGAAGCCTCTTCTGGATGTTCTTTCAAAAACGCCCGCCATGACAGCGGCCATGTCGCCCCCGCCGCCGTCAACTTGAGGAACACATTCATAATGGACGATTCCTGTGAACCAACATAACGATTTTCGACATCTGTTTCCACGTTAAGTCCGTTATTCTGTAAAAACAATTGAGGCATAATGCAGGCCGAAAAAGAGGTGGGTGAAGGATAACTGATGGCTCGGCCTTTCAAATCCAGTGGTTGAGTAATACCGCTGTCTTTCCTTACAATGAAAAGCCCCCGGAAATCCTCGGCCGCTCCCTCCATCGCCACGACGTGATAGCCGGATTTCATGGCGACCAGTGTCTGCCAGGGATTCGGGCGAATGAGCTCAGGAATGCGGTCCCGTATTTTCTGTTCAAACTGCGCAAAGTTACGTGACGCCTCAAGTTCAATCGTCAAACCGGGAATTTCACGGTTGAGATCATCGAGCAGCGGTTGATAAGCCTCCGCCAGTTTAACGGGATTATGCAAGGGATTAACGGCAAAACAATATACTCCCTCATATCGCCCCACCTCATTGGTCTGGTACACAGGACCACAGCTTTTCTGCTCCCGCTTACAGCCCCCCCCCACCATCCCCGCCACGATAACGAACACCAGAACCCAGTTCATACACGGATTCCACGGGAGACAGGTTTCCTGGGGCAGAGCGGCCACGAAATGAGATGTTTTCAAGAAAACCCCCCATTCGTGCCTTGTTTCGACAGGGGCTCATCCGGGATCGGTATAGATACATGAACTTTCGTACCCACCCCGACACGGCTCGCTACATCCAGGGCACCGCCAATCGCCAGCAACCGCTCTCTCAGACGAAACAACCCCATACTAGTGGAGGCGGAAGAGGTTTGACTGCCATTTTCCGGGAAACCACCACCCTGATCTTCAACAATGATTTGAAGCATCGGCTTTGTCTTGTCGTTGAGGGTTACCGTCGCTTTATCGGTTTTGGCATGTTTGGCAACATTGAACAACAACTCCCGAATGGTAAGAAAGACCAGGGGGCCCAGTTCTTTCGGTATTTTCAATTCGTCTTCACAGCTGATCTCTACGTCAAGCCCATATTTGTCGCCAATCCAATCAGCCAACCAGCACAGACCTGGAATAATTCCAGCATCCAGTAGAATGGGCGGGAATAAATCCATGGTCAAGGACCGCGAGGCATCAATTGCCGACTTAATCAGCTCCTGGGTTTCGTGAACCAGCCGGGTTTGCTCTTCCTCCTGCACAGGGGACGCGAGAAGACTGACTTTCATCGTTGCGGCCACCAGGAATGGCTGAAGGTGATCATGCAGTAATAAAGCCAGGCGTTTGCGCTCATGCTCTTCCGCCTGGGTTAAGTCCATGGCGAGTTTTCGCAGTTGTGCCACTGTCTGTTCCAGCGAAAGATTGACAGCCTCAAGTTCCTGCGTCCGTTTTAACACCCGGATTTCCAAAGTCTCCGCCAATTGCTTCAAGCGGTCACTGCTTTCACGCAATTCATCCTCAACACGTTTCCGATCCGTGATGTCGCGGATCGCGGCAATATGCACAGATCGTCCGGCTTGCCTGAAAGAACGAGCCGTGATTTCCACCGGAAATATACTGCCATCCGCCTTGCGATGAAATCGCAATGGAATATAGATTACATTTCCTTTAGTGAAGGGGGCCCCATGGGTGGCCTGCTGGGTCGATTCAGGCTCAACCGACAAATCAACATTTTTAAGGGAAATCAATTCTTCCCGGGTATACCCATAGAGCGCAACGGCAGCAGAGTTCACTTCAATAATATTCCCCTCGTCGTTGTCGATGAGAAAAATGGCGTCCGATTCTGCTTCAAACAACTGCCGATAGCGGTTTTCACTCTCTCGCAATGCCGTCTCCTCACGCTTGCGATCTGTGATGTCGCGAACAAAGCAGAAAATGTTCCCATTCGGCATCAGGCCCGTCCGCATTTCCACCGTGACATGGGTCGAGTCGGGACGAACCAGGTCTCTTTCCGTGACAAGGTTTTTCCCTTGGGCGACGAGATCAAAGCGAAACGGCTTCTGGACAATACTCTCGGACGTAAAAGGCAGATTCGAGACATGTCGCCCGATGATCGCTTCTCGCCTCATCCCGAATATGGGCACCACAGCCTCATTGGCTTCCAGCACCACCCCGCCACTGTTTCCAATCAAAATCCCATCAAAGGCGAGTTCAAACAGCACGCGATAATCCTGTTGAGAAGGGGACGAGATGAAAGTCTCCTGACGTGGGCCTTCAGACGAATCCGTATGTGAAGTAGTCTTCTGATCCAAACCCATGAATTCTCCTTGGCGAGGACACGCCCAATCACGAATTGACTTTAATATAGACCAGTAGTCAATAATTGCAAGACAGGACTGAACCGGTACAAAAGGGATTCAAAATTGACATGACAATACGATCAAAGTAACCCATTCTGCTGAATCGTTTGCATTTACAGGGAGTTGACTATGAAGAGGGATATATCCCGCCTCACAGGGCGCGAATATGACATTTTAATTGTCGGCGGAGGCATTCATGGGGCCACACTCGCCCGTGAAGTGGCGTTGGCTGGCCATACCGTCGCCCTGGTTGAAAAATCAGATTTCTGTTCAGCGACCTCGGCCAACAGCCTCAAAATCCTCCATGGTGGTATCCGGTACCTTCAGCAGGCCAATCTGCCACGGGTACGTCAATCCGTCATTGAACGACGCACCCTTCAACAACTGGCGCCTCACCTTGTCACTCCCCTTCCCTGCGCCATGCCAACCTATGGCCATGGCATGAAAAGCCGGGAAGTCATGTTCTGCGGCCTTCTGGCTTATGATTTCCTGAGCCGGGATCGCAACCGGGGACTCCCTTCGGATAAATTAATCCCCAAAAGCCGGATCGGAACGCGCTCCGACTGGTTGACCATTGCCCCGGCGTTGGACAATCCCCGCTTTACGGGCACAGCCCTGTGGCACGATGCCATCGTCACCAATACCGAGCGACTGGGCTTTGGATTTATTACCGCCGCCGCCGAGGCGGGCGCCACGGTTGCCAACTACATCGAAGTCACCGGGTTTCTGCAAAATGGTCGCGACGTCACCGGAGTCACCGCTATCGATCACATTACCAATCAGCCGTTAACCATCCGCGCCAAAATCACGGTGAACAACACCGGCCCCTGGTCTAAAAACATCCTGGGCCTGCTGGGCGAGAAAGTGACCACACCTGAATACCGATGTGCTGTGGCCATGAATGTCGTCCTGCGAAAGCAATTGATTGCCAGTCACGCCGTGGGTCTCACAGCGTATAAAGAAGGCTGGAAGAGTGGACGGCTTTTCTTTTTCGTACCCTGGCGGGATCACACCATGGTCGGGACCTATCTGCGGCCGCATACAGGCACTCCCGATCAGTTAAAAATCACGCCGGAAGACATCCAGTTATTTATCGAAAACCTGAATCTTGCCTATCCTGCCGCGCAATTGAAACCTGATGATATTGCGTTCATTCAGGCGGGCATTATGCCCGCCGCTGATGAGGCGGTTAGGCGTAACGGAGAACCCAAGCTCTTAAATCATTTTCAGATTCTGGACCACGCCAAATTGGACAATATCAATGGCTTGATGTCTGTCCTCGGGGTGAAATGGACGACTTCCCGCGATGTGGCCCGCCGAACCTTGGCCGTTCTGCAATCCCGGTTGGGACAACCTAAGGACCGCCCATCTTCTGGCCTTCGCTCCCTGTCCGGAGTCGAAATGCCCGATATGGCGGAACTCATTAGCGAAGCGATCAAAACGGGACTTCCAGAGACCATCGCCCGGCATCTGGTCGGTAATTATGGAACCAGCTTCCGGGATGTGATCCGGATTGGATCCACAAATCCGCTCTGGTTAAAGCCACTTGGCGAAGGGACTGCGATCACCGGGGGCTGAAGTTATTTTCGCCTGCGCGAGGAGATGGCCCAGACCCTGGCGGATGTTGTCTTGCGCAGAACGGATCTGGGCTCGGCAGGGCGCCCCTCCAAAGCCGCTGTGATGAATGCGGCGGTCATCATGGCACGCGAACTCGCCTGGGATGCCTCACGCCTCGACAAGGAACTGGCCACTCTAACATCGCTACCCTGCTGGCCGAAAGAGTGAGGAATATGAACCTCTCCATGGCTTATTCGCCCTGTCCCAATGATACGTCGATGTTTCATGACGTGGCTACCGGTCTGTTGGCTGGCTCCGGCTACAAGGTATCCGTTCACCTCCATGACGTGGAGACGCTCAATCGGCTCGCGCTGGAAGGCACCTACGACATTACGAAAATCTCGTTTCACGCCTATCTTCTGGTCCGGCAGCACTATCAACTCCTCAACTCCGGCGCCGCTCTCGGATTTGGATGCGGTCCCCTGCTCGTTTCACGCGCCCCAATGAGCACTGCCGTTGTTTCCCGCTGTCGGATCGCCGTACCCGGTGAATTGACTACGGCTCACCTGCTCTTGAGACTTTGGGCACCAGACGCCCATGAGAAGATTTTTGTCCCCTATGACCAGGTGATGGAACAGGTCCGTACTGGCGAGGCCGACTGCGGAATTCTTATCCATGAATCGCGTTTTGTGTATCAACAGGCCGGGCTGATTTGCATTGAGGATCTCGGGCAATGGTGGGAACAACAAACAGGACAGCCCATTCCCCTGGGCTGCATTGTAGCCCGTAAAACGCTCGGGCCCACTGTCATTGCGAAAATTGACGAATTACTCCGTCGATCCATTATTCACTCCCGGGCTCATCCCGAGGCGTCGGCTGAGTACGTCCGTTCAAATGCCCGCGAAACCGATGAAACGGTTGTGCAAAAACACATCCAGATGTTTGTCACCGACTTTTCCGTTGACCTTGGTGAAGTCGGTCACAAGGCCGTCGCAGTATTGGAATCCATGGCACGCAAAGCAGGAGTCATTCAATGATCGCCATTCTTCTCGCCACCATGAGCGAAGCTCAACCCCTGATCGACCTCCTCAAGGCCGGAAAGCGATTAACTCAACCGTTTGAAACCTACAGCTTTGAAGCTTTGGACCGACGCCCCGGCGGCCTCGTCGTCATTACAGGAATTGGCCCGAAAGCGGCCATGGCAGCCACGGAATATGCCATTCGTGACCGAGGAGCCACACGAATCCTTAATGTTGGGATCTGTGGCGCCCTCACGCACACCGTCGCCCCGGGCCACATGTGCCACATCACGGAGCTAGTCGAAGGGGACATTTTGCTAAAGGATCCCACCACCCCCTCGCAGCCGCTCCCCACTGAATCCCTGTGGCGTTCCCTGCCGGCAGCCCGGTTGGTATCGGTCAGCGAACCGGTATTCGGAGGCGAAAGCCGGACCATCCTGGCGGCCCACGCCGACATGGTGGATATGGAAGGCTATGCCATTGTCAAGACGTGCCAACAAAGTGGAGTGGCCTTCCAGTTGCTGAAAGTTGTCAGCGATCGTGCCGACGATACCGGACACGAGGAGTTGCACCTGAATCTCACCCGCGTCTCCACCGTTCTGGCGGAGGAAGTGATTGCCGGACTGGAGCATCATCTGGCCCCGCCCACCGGGAAGTTGATGTCGCGTCTTTTGAATTTTGTAAAAGTCGAACACACTATTTTCAGTCTGCCGCTCTTGCTGGCCGGCGCCTGGCTCGGGGCTAAAGGACAATGGCCGGGACTGCGGCCATTGATACTTGTCATCCTGGCGGGAACCGGCGCACGGTCACTTGGGATGGCCATGAACCGGATTCTGGACCGTCATATCGACCAACTCAACCCCCGCACAGCCAACCGGGAACTTCCCAGCGGCAAACTTTCACTGGGGCAGGCTTGGGTAGTAGCCATCGCAGGCCTCGTCGTTTATCTTGCGGCGTGCGCGGCACTCGGGCCTTTGTGTCTTAAACTTTCCCCGATCCCCGCCTTGGTTTTGATCACATACTCCCTACTTAAGCGCTTAAGTAGCCTTTGTCACTATGGAATCGGTGTCTGTCTGGCGTTAGGTCCGCTGGGGGCCTATGTTGCCGTCACCGGTTCCACCGCCATTGATGGGGCGACCCTGATGTTGACCCTGTTCACCTTCTGTTGGATCAGCGGGTTCGACATTATCTACGCCCTCCAGGATATGAAGGCCGACCGGGAGAACGGGGTTCATAGCCTCCCCGCCGCGCTCGGAAGCACAGGAGCCCAGTGGATGGCGGCACTGACTCACCTGGTGGCCATTGTTGCCGCGGTACAACTCTGGAGATTGGTTGGCGCCGACCTGGCATCCGGTCTGGCGCTGGGCGTGACCTGTGTGGCTTTCGGACTGGCCTACTATTCAAAGTTACCGCTTCATGTTAGATTCTTTCCGGTATCCGCCATTGCCGGAATTGCCGGAGCGATGATTGCCATCCTGTAAATCTGAAATATGAGATTTGAGATATAACAATGAATCTATTACTCGCTGTAACAGGGGCCACAGGAGCCTACGCCGCTGAACTTCTGATCAGGAAGTCGCCGTGGCCGGTCGCATTGGTGGCCAGCGACTGGGGGAAAAAGGTTTATGAACGTGAGTGCGGTGATTTCGCCAAGCTGGCCGCCATGGCCGCCCGTGTCTTTGACGATGCCGACCTGGCCGCCCCCAGTTCATCGGGTTCAGTCCCCACCGCGGGAATGGTCATCCTCCCCTGCTCCACCAATACCCTGGCCAAAGTGGCCCACGGCATTGCCGACACCCTGATTTCGCGTGCGGCACATTGTCATCTTAAGGAGCAACGCAAGGTGGTTCTCTGTGTACGAGAGTCGCCGTGGACACGGATCGATTTCCAAAATGCCGCGACCGTATCAGGTGCCGGGGGCATCGTAATGCCGCTCTCACCGCCTTTCTATCAAGTAGCCGGCAAGGATCCTCATCAGGTCACAATGGCAGACCTGCTTGAGCTTTACGTGGATCGGGTCCTGGCCGTTCTGGGACATCCTGCCCCATCAAACTGGGAGACCCTCACTTGAGCGCAATTGATCTCCGTGGATTCATCAGTCAACTGGAGGCATGCGGGAAACTTGTCCGGGTAACCGCCGAGGTCGATCCGGATCAGGACATTACTATCATTCAACACCGGTTGCTGGCCGAACAGGGCCCCGCCGTATTATTTGAACATGTCAAAGGTTCGCCTTACCGGTTGGTAACCAATCTCTACGGTACACCTGAGCGAGTGGAGTTGGCATTTGGACGACACCCCGGCGCCATTGGTGAGGATTTAGTACATCTCGCCGAAAGATTCATGCCTCCAACTTTGTCGGCGGTGTGGTCGGAACGCCGCAAACTCTGGCAGGTTGCCCAAGCCCGGTTGCGAACAGTACGTCGTGGCCCGATACTTGAGGAATGCTTCAGCCCGGCCCGACTTGACCTGTTGCCCTGCCTGACCTGCTGGCCTTTGGATGGCGGCCCGTTTTTCACTTTGCCACTGGTCCATACTGTCGACCCGCGTACGGGTGCGGGGAACCTCGGCATCTACCGCCTTCAACGGTATGACGCCACCAGCACAGGAATGCACTGGCAGATTGAAAAAGGCGGGGGGTTTCATTTTCAGATTGCCGCCGATCGCGGCAAAGCACTTCCCATCAGCGTCATTCTGGGGGGGGCCCCAGCGCTTACCATCGCCGCCATCACACCCCTTCCCGAAGGGATTGACGAACGTCTGCTGGCGGCCTTGCTTATGGGGCACCCGCTTGATGTCATTAAGCGCTCCGGCACCGGCCACCGTATTCCCGCCACTGCCGAATTCGTGCTTGAAGGCAGCGTAACGCCCGGTGATGAGCGGCAGGAAGGGCCCTTCGGGGACCACCTGGGACACTATTCCCACAGCGCAAAGTTCCCGGTCTTCCGTGTGGCCCGCATGCTGGCCCGTAAAGACGCCATCTATCCCGCCACCGTGGTTGGCAAGCCACCCCAGGAGGATTACTACATCGGCGAAGCCCTTCAGGAAATGACCTTGCCCTTGTTGAAACTCATCAAGCCGGCCATCAGCGATCTGTGGGCCTACCCGGAAACCGGCTTCCATCCTCTCGCCATTGCCGCCGTCAAAGAACGCTACGGACACGAAGCGCTTAAACACGCTCTTGGCCTCATGGGGGAAGGACAGCTTTCGCTCACTAAAATCATGATCGTCGTTGATCACAACGTAAATGTCCGGGACTTCAGGCAGGTCAGCCGGACGCTATGGGAAACTCTCGATGCCCGAAGCGGGATACATCTCCTAACCCCTACTGCACAGGATACCCTGGATTTTACCGGACCTTCTATGAATACGGGCAGCAAATTGATATTATTGGGGACAAGGGGCCATCGTCCTCCGCTCCGCCTTCAGCCCCCTCCCCCTCCTCCAGCAATGGCGGCCGTTCATACCCAAATCATCGCCATGGTGGCAGTGGGCGAAGCTTTCCTGATTGTCCAAGTTCCACCCGAAGCCAACAAGCCGGCTATCCGTGAAGCACTGGCCGCACACCCGGCAACGAGCCAGTATCTTTTCCACGTACTCGTGTCGCCTGATGTTCCCCTGAATGATTTGCGGATGATTCTCTGGGGCTGGTTTACGCGCTTTGATCCGATGCTGGATCTCCACCCCGCCCAACGAGAGGTTGTGGGGAACTGTTTGGTGTTACAGTTTCCCATCGCTATCGATGCCACCTGGAAGCCCGGCTATCGCCAACCGGTGGCCTTCAACCCGGTTCATGAAAAGCGGGTCAATGAAAACTGGGCCAGATACGGCCTACCGGAGTCGGCCCGATGACCAGTCCGTCTCGCGACGCCCTCATTCCGGCGGAGGAAAACCGCCGCATGTTCGACCGCATCGCCCGGCGTTATGATCTTCTGAACGCACTCATGTCGTTTGGCCTGCACCGGATCTGGCGCCGGAAAGCAGTAAAAAGCCTTTGCGCAACAGGTTGCGCAAGCGACCGGCGCAACTTTCTTGATATCGGCTGTGGGACGGGTGACCTAGCGATTGCCGTGCTTCACAAAGATCCGTCAGCCAGGTTAACCGGCATTGACCTCTCTATGCCGATGATTGAAATCGCCCAACGGAAAACCCGCTCGTTGGGAGTGCAAGACCGGGCAATCTACCAAACCGGCGATGCGACAGCTCTGGTTTTCGGCGATCTTTCTTTTGATGGCATTGTCAGCGCTTTCTGCCTGCGAAACATTGATGATCGCGCAAAGGCGTTTCGGGAGATGCGGCGTGTCCTCCGCCCCGGAGGGGCGATCGTCATTCTGGAGTTGACGAAACCCGCCGCTACCATACCGCGACTGATTCACCAATTTCATACCCGGCAAGTAATCCCGCTATTGGGTTCCATTCTGTCACAGGGGAGTGCCTACCGCTATCTGGCCGATTCGATTGAGCATTTCCCGCCACCCGATGCGATTCTAGCCGAGATGACTGCAGCCGGATTTACCCGGGCCCATCACACACCGTTAACAGGAGGCTTTGTCACACTCTTCAGCGCGCATGTACCAGGCCCCTACACCTTTGCCGCACCAGAATACGCCAACTCGGTGCCGCTGGTGCAATTTATCCCGGAAATCAGCCCGGGCTCACGAGTGCAGTTGAATACCCCATCACAATTAGTGACACCTCTGCTGGCGGGGACCGTTGATGCCGCCCTGATTCCGGTTGCGGCGCTCTTCGCCAACCCGACCCTCACGTTGCTGGAAGGCGTGGGCATTTGTTCCGGTAAAAAGGTTCGAAGTGTATTACTGAGATGCCGTCGGCCTATTGAACAGGTCAACACCTTATGTCTGGATCCGGCTTCACGCACGTCAAATGCGCTGGCACTGATTCTCCTGAGCCAATACTGGAAACGGGCCGTTCAGACTGTTACGGACCCAAGTGTGGCTGATGCCTGCGTCGTGATCGGCGACCGAGCCCTGTGTGAACCACCGGGACAGGCTGGAGATTACGATCTCGCAACGGCCTGGAACGAAATGACCGGCTTGCCATTTGTATTTGCCGTTTGGGCGGTCCGGCGCGATCATGCCGATCCCCAAGGGCTAGTAAAAGTAATCCAGGCTGCCAAGCGTGCCGGAACTGCGGCGATTCCCGAAATTGCACGCCGGGAGGCGCTAAAGCTCGGGATTAGCGAGACCGTCTGTCAGGAATATTACACCGACTGTATCCGTTACGATATCGGGGCTCAAGAACGCAAAGGCATGGCGTTGTTCGGGCAAATGATCGGGGTGTAAACGGCTTGTCAGTGCCTCTCATCCTCCGTAATATTAGGACCACTTAGCAGGAGAACGTTATGATCCGTGACCGTTTGTTTATTGCGGCAACAGTCGTGATACTGGGAACAGTGGGAGCGATGGCTACAGAAGAAGCAAAATATAAAGTGGTAGAAAAGAGCGAGGCATTTGAAGTCCGCGATTATGAACCTCATCTGCTCGTTGAAACCATTGTGGATAGCTCCCTTGAAGAAGCCGGGAATCTGGCTTTCATGAAGTTATTCCGTTATATCACCGGCGCCAATCAAGCCAGCAACTCCATCGCCATGACGGCTCCTGTTTCCCAGGAAGTCCGCGGCAAGCAAATCTCCATGACGGCACCCGTTGGGCAAGAGCGCGCAAAAGGCGGCTGGGCGGTCAGCTTCATGATGCCAGCCAACTACACCTTGCAAACTCTGCCCCTGCCCACCGACTCGACACTCTCCATAAGGGCGGTTCCCAGCCAAAGGATTGCCGCCGTTCAGTATTCAGGAACATGGAGTCAAAAGAATTACCTCAAGAACAAGGAACAACTGGAGACATGGATCAAGAGCAAAGGCTATACCGTGACGGGAGAACCCGTCTGGGCCCGCTATAACCCACCCTTTACCTTATGGTTTTTGCGCCGGAATGAGGTCTTAATACCCATTGCCAGATAAAATGACAACCACCCCTCAACCAGCGCCCAAAACACCGCGCCTATCGCCCGCCGATGCGCTGGATCTGTTGCGCCATGCGGATACCGCTGAACTGATCGGAAAGGCCCATCAGATTCGCAGCCAACTACACGGCCGGATCACCTGCTTTACCCATAGCCTTAATCTCAACCCGACCAATATCTGCGAAAACCGGTGCGAACTCTGCGCCTTCTGGCGTGAACCGGAGGCCGCCGATGCGTATGTCATGACACTGGATCAAGCCCGCATCCGATTCCTGGCTGCCCGTGATATGGGGCTGACAGATCTGCACATTGTCGGGGGTCTGCAGGAGGACATCGGGCTCGACTATTATGAAGCTCTATTCCGGATGGCCCATGATATCCTGCCGAAAGTACTCATCCAAGGCCTGACCGCCGTGGAAATTCAATCGTTGGCCAAACGCGCCCATCTGCCGGTGGCAACGGTTCTCCGGCGGTTGCATGACGCCGGCCTCAGCGCTATTCCCGGCGGCGGAGCCGAAATCTTCAACGGCTCCATTCGCGATCAAATCTGCTCAAAAAAGATTTCGGCGGATGATTGGTTATCGGTTCACCGTCAAGCCCACGAATTGGGACTCCCCAGCAACGCCACCATGCTCTTTGGTCATCTGGAAAAAGATGAAGACATCATCGATCACCTCACCCGACTCAGGGAGTTGCAGGATATGACCGGCGGATTCAAAGCCTTTATCCCGCTTCCTTTTCAGCCCAAAGGCACCCGCCTCTCCGTTGCGCGAGCCCCCGGTGGCTATACCATCGCCCGCATTGTTGCCGTTTCCCGCCTTTTCCTCGATAATGTGCCCCACCTCCGCATGCTGGTGAATTATGTGGATCGCAAGTTACTCCAAGTCCTGCTTGAAGGCGGCATCGATGATGTCGGGGGAACCAGTCTGGATGAACGCATCGCCAAAGCCGCCGGGGCCCCCACTACCCAGCGCTTTGGATCAACGGCGGAAATGGATTCCTTCATCACCAGACTGGGGCTCATTCCCCGATTGGTAAACAGCCGCTACGAGGCCGCTCAGACGACTCCCGAAATATCGGATCCCCCTCCGGCCGTGCCCTCGGCGAAGTTGAAGTCGGCACTGACAAAAGCCCGTAAAGGGCAACGGCTATCAAAAGATGATGCGGTTGTGTTGCTTGACGAGGCCGGACTGGATCAAATCGGCATGCTGGCCCATCAGCGGCGCCATAAAGCCGTGCCGGGCAATCTCGGCACCTTTGTCATTGATCGCAATCTTTCCAGCACCAATGTCTGTGAGGCGGGCTGTAAGTTCTGCGCTTTCCATGTGGCCCCCGGGTCCGGCAAAGGTTTCTGTTTATCTGCCGAAGACATATTGCAACAAGTGGTGGAGTCCGTTCACCGCGGGGCAACCCAGATCTTGATTCAAGGCGGCTTGAACCCTGAACTCGACCTGACCTTTTACGAGAATTTGTTCAGCGCCATCAAACATAAGGTAGAGGTTTGCATTCATTCCCTTTCCCCAACTGAAATCAACTATCTGGCCAGAAAAAGCGGGCTGTCCATTCGCGAGGCGCTGGAAAGGTTGCGTCGGGCCGGATTGGATTCACTGCCGGGCGGGGGGGCGGAAATCCTGGTAGATGCGGTTCGCCAACAGGTCAGCCCCAAGAAAATCCTTACCGATGATTGGCTGGCCGTCATGGAGACGGCTCAGGAAATGGGCATGAAGACAACTGCTACCATGGTTTACGGACTTGGAGAAACCCCGGCGCAACGGGTGGAGCATTTGCTCCGTATTCGCAAATTGCAGGATAAAACCGGCGGGTTCACGGCGTTTATCCCCTGGAGTTTTCAACCCAATAATACCCAATGGATTCAAAAGCCCGCCACGGGACCGGACTACTTGCACATGGTCGCCCTCGCCCGACTGGTTCTCGACAACATCCCTCATATCCAAGCCGGCTGGGTTACCGAGGGGCCCGATCTGGCACAACTGGCGCTCGTATTCGGTGCCGACGACTTTGGCGGAGTCCTGATGGATGAACAAGTTGTCCGGGCTACCGGCACCACCTATGCTGTTGCCCCGGAACTGGTCGTCGCCCTGATCGAGCAAACCGGGCTTACCGCCGCACAACGGGATACACAGTATAAGATTCTTCGCCGGTATGACGAAGAAGCCTGTGGGCAGTAGACAGTGAGCAGTAGACAGTGGGCAACTGCCCACTGCTCACTGCCTACTGTCTACTGATACTGTCTACTGATTCCTGAATTCTTCTTGATTCCGGCATCACTCTCTTTCATTCTTACCTGATGACTGTAAGAAAAATACTGGACTCTGTAGCGAAAGGAACCCTGTCGGCAGGAAAAGCATTCCGGCAGATCGAGGGATTACGCGAAAAAAACATCGGTTTCGCCAGATTGGATACAGATCGTCTCCGTCGCCGCGGATTCCCGGAAGTCATTTTCAGTCAGGGGAAAACGGCAGACCAGTTGGTCAAAATTGTTTCAGCCCTGGTGGCGGCCGGACAAAACTGCCTGGCCACACGGGTCTCAAAAGAACAGTACATCGCCGTCAAGGCCGCCTTCCCGAAAATCCGTTATCATGAAGCCGCCCGGGTGCTGACACTCGATGTCACTCCGCGCCCCCGCCCCACAGGTTGTATTGTGGTTCTCTCCGCAGGCACGACAGATATTCCGGTGGCTGAGGAAGCCGCTCTCGTGGCCGAAACCATGGGTGCAAAGGTGGAACGCGTCTACGATGTCGGTGTGGCGGGTCTCCATCGCCTCCTTCATCATCTGCCCGTCATGAAAAAGGCACGCGTCATGATTGTGGTAGCCGGGATGGAAGGCGCGCTCCCCTCAGTGGTGGGCGGACTTACCAACTGTCCCATCATCGCCGTCCCCACCAGCATTGGGTACGGCACGAGCATGGGGGGCCTCACCGCCCTGCTGGCCATGCTGAACAGTTGCGTCCCGGGTATTACCGTTGTGAACATTGATAACGGATTTGGCGCCGGTGTGGCTGCCGCCATGATTAACAAGGGAAAATGAAACGCGTATTATGGTTTGACAGTGTAGGCGGGGCAAGCGGGGACATGATTCTGTCAACGCTGATTGACCTTGGTGTGCGTCCTTCTGATTTGAATGAGGGGCTATCCACCCTCGGGGATTTTCACATCACCATCGAGGCCCGGCAACACGCCTCACATGGTATGCATGGGTCCCAGATTACCGTTCACGCCCACGAGCACCACGAGCATCATCATGCCGAGCCCAAGCATGATCACGGTCATCCCCATCGTGGCCTGCTTGAAATACGAACCCTGATTGAGGCTTCAGCCCTGCCGGGGGACGTTAAGAAAAAAAGCATCTCTGTTTTCCAGAGGCTGGCGGAAGCCGAGGCCCGGGTTCATGGAAAAACTCCCGAGGAGGTCCATTTTCATGAAGTGGGGGCCTTGGATGCCATTGCCGATATCGTGGGCGCCTGTCTCGGCTTACACCTCCTTCATATCGACCACATCGGATGCTCACCTCTTCCCCAAGGCCACGGGACCATCACCTGTGCACATGGCATTTTTCCCAATCCTGCCCCCGGCACGGTAGAGCTTCTGAAAGGGTTTGAGGTCACCCATGCCGATGAACCTTATGAACTGGTCACGCCGACCGGAGCCGCCCTGTTGACAACCTGGCGCAATCTCAAGAGCTGGCCTGAAGGCTGGGCAATCAAGTCGGTAGGACATGGCTTTGGTCAGCGCACCCTCAACCAACGTCCCAATCTGCTCCGCGGCACTTTACTTGAAGCGCCTCCGGTTAAAGCGGCGGATCCCGATCTGTGCCTTGTATTGGAGACCAACATCGATGATACCACCCCTGAATTGGTGGGGTCACTGGTGCAGAAACTTCTGCTGGTCGGTGCCTATGATGCCTTTACATCCGCCATTCAAATGAAGAAACAAAGACCGGCGACTCTTTTGACAGTGCTCTGTGCTCCTGAACTCAAACCAGTGGTACTGGATCTGATCTTCACCGAAAGCACGACTTTCGGTGTTCGCGAACATCTCACGCGTCGCACGATGCTTGAACGTGAGTTTGCGACTGCTGAAACCGCCTATGGGCCGATTCAAATCAAAATCGGCCGCTGGCATGGCACTCCGGTTACCGCTTCGCCTGAATATGAAGACTGCGCTAAAGCCGCTGTCACACATAATGTCCCCGTCCGGGTGGTTTACGAAGTGGCCCAGACGGAAGGCCGGCGATTGCTGGGCTGAGACCAGCCCACCTAGACGTTGGTGCCCCGCCAGTGGAGTTTCTGGCGTAGGACGGCAAAATAGTCGTACCCCGGCAGATGAATAAACCGGACGCGGTGGGAACTCCGGTTAACCCGCACGATGTCCCCAATTTCAAGCGGCCGGCCTACCTGACCATCCACCGCCAACATTGCCGAAACGGCGCGCTCCACCACTTTGATTTCAATACTCGAGTCACAGGGGATGACCAGGGGGCGCGTACTTAAAGTATGCGGACAAATCAGGCTCACCACCACGGCGGGGGCCGTTGGCAATAATACGGGCCCCCCCGCCGACAGCGAATGTCCGGTGCTCCCAGTGGGAGTTGAAACAATCAGCCCGTCACAAACAAAGTCGCCCACATCCTGACCATCAACGGTCATGCGAAGCGTACCCACCCTGGCGCCACAAGTTAGTAATACATCATTCAAGGCGCGATAGCCCCCGCAGGATACGCCTTTACGCCAAAGCGTGGCATCCAGCATCAGACGCAGCGAGGTTGTATATTGATTTTGGACAAGACAGTCCAAGGCACGCTCAAGTTCATCCTCCGGAACACTCGTCATAAAACCTAGGGCCCCGAGATTGACGCCAATCAATGGAATGTCACGTCCATCCAAATCCCGGACCGCCCGCAACATCGAGCCATCGCCGCCGAGGACCATAAGCGTATCGGCCTGCCTGACGACATCCAACGATGTGGCGGACGAATTGATTCCCATCAATTTAGCCGTGGCGGCATCGGGAAGCAACTGCACCCCAAGTGCCGCCGCCTTCAGGCGAAGCCTCGCCAGAACGGCGGGCGCCTTCTCTTTCGCACAATTGGCAATGACTCCCAGAATTTTCATATTTTCCTCCACCAGGCCAAAAACTCAATATTCCCAGCCGGTCCTCGTAATGGCGACTCACACGATCCAAGCCATTCCATTGACAAAACCGTGGTGCCAAACTGGCGAATCTGCGCAACCACCGCCGCATGAACAGAGGGATCCCTGACCACCCCGCCTTTGCCTACATTCTCCCGCCCTGCCTCAAATTGGGGTTTAATCAATGAGACGATCTCACCGCCTGACCCAAGCAGTTTTGTAACAGGCGGAAGAATCAGGGTCAAGGAGATGAAGGAGACATCAATCACGGCAAATTGAAAGGGCTCGGGAATATCGCGCTCCGACAGATAGCGCGCATTCAACTCCTCCTTCACAACAACACGGGGATCGTTACGCAATCTCCAGTCAAGTTGTCCTTTACCGACATCCACGGCATAAACCCGGGACGCCCCATGCTGGAGTAAACAGTCCGTAAAACCGCCGGTAGAGGCGCCGATATCTACGCAGACTTTCACGTTCACATCCAAATGGAACGCTTCAAAGGCCGCCTCCAATTTCCCGCCGCCACGACTGACAAACTTGTCACCCGCTATTACCTCCAAGATGGCGTCAGCTGCACACGGCCGACCGGGTTTATCCGCGACCTGTCCATCCACCCGAACAGTACCGGTCAAAATCAAGCGTTGGGCCTTCACCCGGCTCTCGGCAAGTCCGCGTTCAACCAACATTATATCAAGTCGCTGTTTTGGCATAAGACGTTTCACCCGTTATGCATACAGAATGCCCCAGCACGAGGCATTCACGCAAGGTTTTAAGGCGGAAAGGCCCCTCTTGCATTGACGCCTATTCAAAAGGCCATTAAACTCCGACGCATAAAAAAAATCCACGGATAAACAGCTATAAGCAATCTTGATAATAGGCCCTTGCCCCCTTTCTACCGGCCTTTGCCTTATGATGAGTGTACCGAAAAAACATCATTATGCCCCCGCGCTTCTGACCGCTGCCCTGCTCCTCGCCGTAGCGGTAGCTATTTACCCCTTTGACTACACGCTCTCCGATGCTGTGCGCGCCTTTTCCCGGAGTGTGGGAAAGATCCATATCTTCCAGGAAGTACTAAACCTGTTCCGATCTTTCGGAAAGGGCGATGTGGTCCTTGTGATCGCCTCCGCTTTAGGAATCTGCGGAGCCAGAAAACGAGCAACACATATCATGCTCGCCCTCTTGATCATGTCGGCCTTGATCTGGCCTTTTAAACTGGGCGTGGGGCGTGAGCGGCCAGGCTACAAAAACACCCATTCTTTTCCCAGCGGTGACGCCGCAACCGCCGCGGCCTTTTGCATGCCACTGGTGTCTCTTTCACCTTGGGGGCCCCCCATTGCGGTCATCCTTAATGCAGGGGTCGCAATGGGACGCGTCTATGATGGACGGCATTATCCCAGTGATGTTCTGGCTGGCACCGCGCTGGGGGTGATCGCCAGTACGCTCGCATGGGCGGTTCTTCGCCGTTATCCCTGGAAACCACGGCGGCGCTGGTTCGCGATTGTCGGCGGACTCATCATCATGTTTTCCATTGTCAACCTATCCTGGGCCCGTGCCACCCCCTTCGTGCTCGATTTCCTCAGCATCTGGGGGCCACTCGGATTATTCCTGATACTGGTCAAATTGGTACCGGTCTGGTTTCGGGAAAGCCAGGGAAGATGGATTTCCGGACGGTCATTTTTCTTCCTCGTGCTTCTCATCTTCACAGTTTACCTTTCCCTTACCACTGCCTCATCTCTCTGGGACCGTGATGAACCCCGCTTCTCCAGGGCAACCGTGGAAATGGTCGAATCCGGGAATTATCTTTTCCCCACTTTTAATCACCAACTCCGTCCTGATAAACCCATCCTCATCTATTGGCTCATGTCAATCCCTGTCCGTATTTTAGGGGTGTCTGAACTTTCCTGCCGTCTGGTGGCCCCCATCGCGACTTTGTTCACCGCACTTCTGACCTTCTGGCTAGGCCGCCGACTTTATGATCTAAAAACCGCCTTTTGGGCAGGACTCATCCTCATGCTCACCCCATTAATGACCGTCAGCGGGACAGCCGCGACCACGGATGCGCTTTTGTTGGCCTGTATCACCGGAGCCATTGCGTCATTTATGTTATCCTGGTTCAACGGATTCCGGCTCTGGCACATCATCCTGCTCATTCTCTCGCTTAGCGGGGCCATGCTCACCAAAGGACCTGTTGGCCTGGCCGTCCCGCTATTGGTTATCGTTGCCATCCTGCTATTTGCCAGAGCTCAAACACTCAACCCATGGCCTTATGCGGGCTGGCTTTTGTTTGCGGTAACGGCGTCAACCCTTCTTTTCCTTTCGTGGGGACTTCCGGCGAATGCGGCCACAAATGGGGAATTTTTAAGGCAGGGCATTGGTAAACATGTTGTTAACCGTTCCCTGAATGCCATGGAAAGTCATGGAGGAAAATCAGTTGTATTCTATTTCTACTATATTCCGGTTTTGATCCTGACATTTTTCCCATGGATACTGTATCTCCCGAGGATTTTCTCCGAGTCACCACGCCTGTCTGATGAAGCCCCAAAACGCCATCGAATCCTTTTCTGCTGGGTGTTGCCGGTAATTATTTTGATGAGTCTGGTCGCCACCAAACTCCCTCATTATATTCTTCCCGCCTGGCCGGCGTTGGCCATAACGGCCGCCTTAGGACTTAATCAGGCAAGTCGTACCCGACGTGAGGGAAATAATTCCATCGCCGCACGAGTAGGACTGTGGCTCTTCGTGTTCATTGGAATCGTACTCGGCATGGGATTGATTATCGCCCCATGGGTAATGGCCAAAAGCCCTCTTTTTGGCATCCGGGTGCCCGCCACCGTAATGGGCGCAGTCTTCATAGCCATGACGTGCTTATCATTGAATTATTACCGGAAAGGTCTACACAAATACGTGGTCGGGATCCTCGGGACCGGCATGTTAGTCATTCTGATCTCGGCTAGCCTGTTCCTGCTCCCCGCCATTGAGCCCTTTAAGCTCTCCCCTATGCTGGCGGCCGTTATTCAACAGAACAGTGCCCCCATGACTCCGGTGAGTACTTGCGGTTACGGAGAACCCAGTCTAAATTTCTATCTGGACCGCGGCCCGATCACCCCCATTGAAGGACCAGACCTTCCGCACTGGGCATCCACGCCTGAAGCAGGTATCCTCGTGGTCACCGAAGAGAAACTCAAGCCGTATCTTGAAGCGTTTAATACCGCGAGAATCGAAACACTGGATATCATCCCCGGCTTTAATTACTCTCAGGGAAAACAAGTCAGAATTCACATCCTATACAGAAACGGTATCCGATGATCTCTGATAAAAATGAACAGAATGATGTCCCTGACCCCATTCCCATGGAGCTTGAAATTGAAGCGGCTGAATCCGCCGGGAAGTCAGAAAAAAAACTATTACTCATGGCTCTCGTGGTTGTCGCATGCATTGCCCTGGCACACTTTACCCCACTCAAATCACTCACAAGCGATATTGCATGGAAGGCGTATATCAGCCGTCTGGGGATATGGGCTTCGACCATCTATTTTCTTGTCTGCATCACATTGATCGCCATTGGTATTCCCCGCATGCTTTTATGCGGGCTTGCCGGTGTTTTATTCGGGTTTAAAGCGGGATTCATTATCGGACAATTTTCAGCACTTTTCGGTTCTTACGCGACTTTCGTATTCTCCCGCTGGGGTGGACGTGAATGGGTACGCAAACGGATTGAGAATAGTCAGCGGCTCCGGAATATGCTGAGGAAGCCATCTACCTTTACGATTTTCCTGGTGCGTCAACTTCCTATTGCCGGCATCGTTCCCAACTTGATTCTGGGACTTACCCCCGTCAAACACCGATATTTCCTGTTGGGGTCATTCCTCGGCTACCTGCCCAGTTCCATTATGGTGGCAGCCATCGGAAGCAGTCTTGGAAAAGGATTCAACAAGGACACCCTCCAACACTCAGTCGCACAAATCACCGCCGCCATGGCGGGACTTGGCGTCATCTCATTCATTGTCTGGTACCTGCGAAAGAAACTAAGCTTTACTTCAAGCGCCAAGTAAGAATCCCGCCGACAACCAGAAAGACAAGATTGGGCAACCATCCGGCAAGCCATGGCGGGATGATCTCCTGTTTACCAAGGATCAAGCCGAACTGCGCCAGGAAGTAGAACCCGAACAAGGCTGACAATCCGAACACCACACTGCGCATGGCGGGTCGTCGTGCCCCACCGGCGGTGGCTGGTAGTCCCAATAACAACAGGACCAGACAAGACCAGGGCATAGCAACACGACCATAAATATCTGTCAGACGTGAGGCCACCCATTTGGCCGAGATATTGGGCCTGTTTTGAACAATTCGAATCATTTCTAGAGTTGAAAGATAATCCGAATCTTTCATCTCATTCACAAAATCGTCCGGACTCTCAGCATAGTCCGACATTTCCATTGGCCTCTCCACCAGTGCGGAAGGCGGGCCAACAGGATCTCCCTTTTCATCAAATTCCTTCTTTTGCACCCCGTAAAACCACCAAGCACCATCCAACCACTCTGCATGTTCCGCCGTAATCTCCGTCTCAATCGAACCGTCAGCCCGTTGTTGAGAAACTTTGACTCCTGATAAATGCGTCGGAGTGCGTTGATCAAAGGCTTGGATAAACCATTGCCGACGGGTTGGGCCGGTATGATAGACATATTCCTTGACCACAAAGGACGAGTCGGGCGAGCGTTTCAAGACCTGCTTGGTATAATCCGCAATCCATCGCGTGGCGACCGGCCCCACGGTCTCCTGAATGACGGCCCCAAAAAGGCTCGCACAGAGTCCAACCCCCATCATGGGAAGCAACAAACGCCGGACACTTACCCCGCTGGCACACATCGCCGTCAACTCATTATGCCGGGCAAACTGAGTCATGGTATAGAGGGTTGCCAACAACAGCGCAATCGGAAGAATCACGATAATAAACGGGTTATGACCGTTCACTTTGAACAGGAAATATCCATAATAAATCAGGATATCGCTGATCGGGGCCTTTACTTCAAGGAAGTCTGAAAAACGATCAAACAAATCGATCACAATATAAAGCAAGCTGAAAGCCACGAAACAATATCCGAACGGGATCAGGTACTGCTTCAGCACATATTTATCGATAATCTTCACGCTATTTTGCCTCCCAGCGGTCGGACCAAGCCAGCGCTCGACGGAGGACGACTTCCTCCGTTTTCACGCGGCCTCGCACCTTTGCCAGACGGGTATCATAGGCCGCCATCACACGTTTGGCATCCTGCCCCATTTCGGCCCCGGAAAATAGTTCGCCATGCATTCCACGAAAATCGAGATGGAATTGCACGCCCCCCTCAGTAATGGAACCGCCCAAGTCCTGATTGGTAAGAAGCAAGCGATTGGCACCTTCATCACTGCGTCCACATTGATCCAAGTACCAGATCGGCGAAAGGGTTAATGTATCAATACGAAGAAAACGCAAAATTCGCTTTTCCGCTTCGAAAAGCTCGGCAATGTCTTCGAGGGGCACGGAGAAAGCCCTTAAAATGATAATGGTCTCCAGAAAATGGAAGTAAGCGGGCGAGAACCCCTCGGTTTCCTTGGGGAGATAAAGGCCCAGTTTCATTTGAATATTTCGCAAGTAGTGAGGAGAACGGCCCAATCGCCGACATAACTGCGAAAAAGTCAGGCGCCCGACATGGGGTTCAAGACAGGTCTCTTCAAGAATATCCAAACCCGCTATTTCCGACACGATGCCAACTCTTTCTTCAAATATTTTGCTCGATAAACATCCTCATCCCATTCCTCGCCCCTGAGCAGTGATTTTCGCGATAGCTTTAAACAATACGCGCTGGCTTCAAGCCATTCGCCCCCTTCCCCCTCAATCGAGACCTCTTCCCTTACAAACCGTTTCCCTTGAAAGGCATCAATTTTGGCAAGCGACACCTCATCCATATCCAGATAGACCACGCCATCGACCATCCTGTCCGGGAAAAGGATCATGGCGGACTGACCTTCCTCTTTGATCATAAATTGGGCATATCCGTGCAACTGCCCGAATTTGGTCATAAAAGACTTGCCGGTCAGCGCCTGCATCAACTCCAAAAACATCAACGGTCCTGACACAAAAAGATTCATGATTAATGCAACCGAAAACGAACATTTCCACTAACAGTTTTCTGACATCCAATAAAAAAATCAGGCAATCAGCGGTCTGACCACTTGTTCTAAAGCCGCATAAAATTCTGCAGGAGTATTATATCTGGCATTGGCATCGCGCGAGAGTCCCCACTGGATCGCCTGGGCGACCGCCGAAGGAAGTAATTGAATCCCAACCGGTTCTTCATCGTACATATATTTTAATTTATCCGTGTGCGGGAACGCTTTTTGTCCGGTCAACAACTCACAGACCACAGCCGCGAGGGAAAAAACATCAGTTCTGGCATCAATCGGCAAGCCGTGCAACTGTTCCGGGCTCAAATATCCCGGCGACCCCTCGATCAAGTCGCTTTGCTCCTGTCCCCGCGCGATCTTGATGGCCAACCCGAAGTCGAGCAGTTTCAACAACATACTACTGTTAACCATGATGTTTTCGGGCTTGATGTCGCGATGCAAAACTCCCTGTTCATGCGCATAAGTGAGTGCCTCCACACAGGCATGGGTGATATCCAAGACCGCAGGGAGAGACAACGCGCCCAACCCCTCGACAATCTCGCGCAAAGTCTGACCTTCCACATACTCCATGACAATAAAAACGTGCTCATTTTCACTCTCAACATTGTGAATCCGCACAATGTGTTCATGGGACAACTTCATAGACACAACGGCTTCGGCCTTTAATTGGGCAAGCGCCTCATGATCGCGTGCAATCTCAGGCTTAAGCACTTTGATCGCCACATCCATCTTTAACATCGAGTCGAAGGCTTTGAAAACCGTCCCAACGCCTCCTTCGCCAATTGTATCTGATATCTGATAGCGCTGACTCGAAAAGGCGGAAGATTTCTTTTCGGACTTTTTGAGCTGATGGGATTTCCCAACCGCCAGTCTCGGAATTCGAAGCGCCGTCGCCACATTGGTGGCACGCAAATTGGGCTTCTTAAGCACTAATTTTTTCGAGGTGGTTCCCATAGAAAGGTCAGCATTCTACATTCAGACGGAGAAAATGCAAAAGTAAATGCGAAACTCCGCTTCAACCATAACATCGCCCACAGTATTATGATTGCTGGCAGTCTCAGTTTCCCGTAGTTTACCACACTAAATCATATGAGTTGGATCATTCAGATCAGAAAATATGCCACGGTTGGCCTCGGAAGTGCGATCACAGATTTTTCAATCTATGGTGTTCTTATCCATTTTGCCGATTTTTCACCGGAAGGCGCCAACCTGATCAGTCGCCCTTGCGGGGGACTCTTCAGTTTTGCCTTCAACAAATTATGGACGTTCAACAGGAAACAACTTACCGGAACCCATCGGGAGCTTATCCGCTTTGGTATTGTGTGGATTATATCTTACTGCGCATCGATCCTTCTTGTTTGGGGGTTCCATCAGCTGTTCATGAAGCATCAATACCTGCCACTGGGATTGGCGGATTCGATTCTCCACCTGACGGGATGGAAAATTCACATGGTGGAAGTGCTCCCCAAACTTTGCGCCGAAAGTTTAGTGGGAATCGGGCTTTTCCTGAGCCACCGTTTTTGGACCTTTCGACATCACTAGCGCGGGACTGGCGGCGGAACCGTCCCCCATATGAATGCCCGTCATGGTGGTACGGACGCTACCGAGCGCGAGTTCATAATCCATCACGAGCGGAACAATCGATTCAATGGGAGCCTCCTGAGCCGCCTTGACAAGCCCTTCATCCTTGCGCATTGCCGCCAGTTTCTTGAATTCAAGGCTCCAGGCACGGAATTCCCGTGGTTTGACTGAACTCCCAGACTCAGCTACCGGCATAATGCAGGTCGCCGCAAAACGTAGATTCCCAAAACATACCGGACTTCGATCCGGTTTAGTTAAAATCTGCAAGGCCACCACTTTGCCGTCTAGATTCGCCACAATATGTCCTTGTCTTGAGTCCGCCACGTTGCAACCCTCAGCACGATTCTGACTGACCAAATAATCCATCACAGGCTTAATATTCTGGCTCAAGTCAAACAAGGCCTCAGGATTCGCCAGATTCGTTGAGGTCGCCCCCGTCTTCAGGTTGCAGGTGGAATAGGCCATGCACCCTGCCTGGGCGTCATACACGGAGATAATCAAAGATTCCTTTTCGCGCCCCAGCAGAGGGTGCAGATACTCATCAGTGTACTTTGCAAACAGCAAGGCCTTCATTTCCGGCAGCGTCATCACGGCAATAATCCTGTCGTGAATGGACACCCTGTTCCGCTTTCCCGGCCTCCCGCTGTCAGGCGAGTTTACTTTCATGTCGAGAAACAGGGCGGCCACATTCTGGCCTGTCACACGATGATGCCAGGTTCCCACCGTTGAGGTCGCCACGATCTTGCCCACCCGCGCAAGTTCAAGGTGCAGAAACCGATAACCCACATCGTATTCCATGCAAACGGGGTTTTCCAATGCCGTAAATCGGGCGTCAATATCCGCCAGCGCATTCTCCGCGGCACTTGCGGAAGCGCCAACTGATAGCCCCACGCACCACACCCATAACAGGTAGCGATTGAAGATCACGCGCGTCGCCTCCGGCCTTTTTGCGCCCCGTTGCGGCCTGACCGCGCCCTCTCCTCATTTTTCGCCTTTTCAGCCTCGGGCCGTTGCAAGGCGAAATCAATGCGGCGTTTGTCAAAGTCCACCTTTACCGGAATCACCTTCAAACGGGTCCCCAACTTATACAAGTCCTGTCCCGCCCGCAGGGCTTTGGCCGCAGGATCAAAACGGACAAACGCTTCCGAGATCGCAGAGACATGGAGAAGGCCCTGAACCCCAAGACCATCCAGCTCAATAAAGAGCCCGAAATTCATCACCTTGACGACCACGGCGTCATAAACCCTGACATTGCGCTGCTCGATCTGCTGGGCAAGAAACCGGTATTTTTTAATTTCCAGGAGTTCCCGTTCCGCCGCCTGCGCAACTTGCTCTGTTTCCGAGCAATGCACGGCCAGTCGCTCCAATTCCTGATTCGGATAGGGATTACTCTTCCCTTCCAGCATCGCCGCCAGAATCCGGTGCACGACCAAATCGGGATAGCGCCGGATCGGCGAGGTAAAATGCGCATAATATTTCTTGGCTAAACCGAAATGGCCGCCTTCTTTTGAACTGTAAATCGCCCGCTTCATGCTGCGAAGCACCGCCATCTGCGCGCTATTGGCCAGGGGGGTATCCTTGATCCGGGTCAGGAATTCCATCAGGTTGCGCCGGTGCTTTAGTTGACCGGGCTGATACCCCATGTCATGTAAATCAGCGGTCAGCATTTCAATTTTCTCAGAGTCCGGTTCCTCATGAAGCCGATGAATCAACTTCAATCCCTTCGCACTTAACTCCCGATCAACCGCCTCATTGGCGGCCACCATGCACTCCTCAATCATCTGGTGTGAAATGTCATTTTCAACCGGACGGATATCCTCAATCATACCATCCGCTCCAATAATGACCGCGTTTTCCGGCATCGTAATATCCAAGGCCCACTGGGCCATTCGGCGGGCACGCAACTGCATCGCCAGTTCGCACACTTCAAGAATCAGCGGACGGGCCTCGGGCGGCATGGCCACCTTGCAATGCATTCCCGCCGGGGTTTGAATCACCTGCAACGCCTGCTCATAGGTCAGGCGCAAACGGGAACGGATGAGGGTGCGGGCGAAACGGGTTGCGATCATACGTCCCGCCTGATCAAACGTCATAAACGCAGAAAAGGCCAACCGGTCCTGATCCGGCTTTAAACTGCAAAGCCCGTTGGATAATTCTTCGGGCAACATCGGGATCACCTTGTCGGGCAGGTAAACACTATTGCCCCGCTCAACGGCTTCGCGGTCCAGCGCATTTCCCCGCGTTACAAAATGACTGACATCGGCGATATGCACCCCCAAAACCCGGTGCCCTTCTTCATCACGCTCCAGGGATAGGGCATCATCAAAATCTTTAGCCGTAACGGGATCCACCGTAAAAATAAACTTAGCCCGCAAATCCAAACGTTTGCCCACCTGGGTGAGCCGGGCTGCCGATTCGGAGGCTTCACTCATGACCTCGACGGGAAATTCCTGGGGCAGATCGTATTGCCGCATCACCGCCAGCGTATCCAGAGAGGGATTATCAGCAGGGCCGATGACCTCGATGATTTCCGCCTCGGGATTGACATGTCGGTTTTCCCAATTGGTGAATTGGATCACCACACGGTCATTAATCTGTGCCCCCTGAGCGTCCGGCACATAGAAATCCTGCTGATAGGATGGATTCAGAGGCAACACATACAAAAATTTACCGGTACTTTTAAGCGTCCCGACCACCACCCGTGTGCCGCGTTCCACCACGCGGATGACCACCCCCTGGCGTTGCCACTCGGGCGTCCCCGGTCGCCGCGGCTCCAACCGCACCACAACCTGATCCCCTGGCAAAGCCGTGCTCAGGTTCCCGCGCTCAATTTGGACGGCCAGTTCACCATCCAGATTGGTGAGATACCCTCCCCCGGAGCGTTTCACTTCTAATCGGCCAGTCACCAAATCCGCCGGGGCCCCTAATGAATAGCGGTTCTTGCGAATGATCACAATTTCGCCGTTAAGGACCATTTTCTGCAGAATATCGATAAGGGCTTTTCGTTCCCCCCCCCGGGCTCCGAATGCCTCCGTTAGCTCTCCCAGTGTCATGGGTGTATAATCCGGTTTTTGGAAAAACTCCAAAAGGGTCTCATGGGTTATCTTTTTAATCATCGATTTAGTCATCATGTCTCAGGCTCCCCATCAACCGTTCGGTTTATCTTTCTTTCGATCTCAATCTCGGATCCAACGCATCCCGGAGGGCGTCGCCAACCAGGTTGAAAGCCAGCACCACCAATAGAATGGCAGCCGATACAACCGCCATTTCCCACCATACCCCCTGCCAAAGGCGCAACCGGGCATTACCGATCATAATACCCCAAGAGGGCTCACCCTGCACTCCAATTCCAAGGAAACTCATAAAAACTTCGGTTCCGATGGCCGCAGGGAAACGCAGGGAAAAGGTGATAATCACAATATGAAAGACGTTGGGAAGGATATGCCGGAAAATAATGCGACAGGGAGGGAACCCCAGAGACTGGGCCGCCATCACATAAGCCCGATCCCGATGTTTCATCACATCTGCCCTCAATAACCGGCATAATCCCACCCAGGTGGTGAGGCCAATCCCGAGATAAACCCCCAGAATCCCTTTCCCCACCACCATCGAAACCGCCAGGATAAATAGTAACCCGGGAATGCTTTCGATCGTTGAATAGAGCCACACAATCAAATCATCGATCCAGCCGCCAAAATACCCGCTGATACAACCCAGCAAAACCCCGATAGGAATCGCAATCAAAGATGTGACCACCCCGACCAGAAAGGCAATCCGGGTTCCCTGAACCGTCCTCTGCAGGACATCGCGGCCCAGGTTGTCGGTTCCCAAAGGCCGGTAGGTCAATGCCTTGACCCCGTGCCAAAGCCCACCCCCCATTGCTCCGCCCAATGCAAAGGGATGACGGAAAGGACTGGGTGGAAGATACCGCTCACTCAAGTTAACCCGGGAATATGAGGGGGTTCGATCGGCAAACTGATAGTAGCGGTAAACAATCTCACCATAGAGGGCGATCAGGAAAAAGCAGGCGATAATCCCAAGACAAAAACGTATTAACCGACGCTTCATCAAATCGCGCCAAGCCTCACGCCACAATGATTGTCCACACTCTTCCATCAATAAAGCCTTGTATTACCTTAACTTCACCCTCGGATCGACCAAGGCGTAACACAGATCGGTCATCAGACTGGCCACCACATACAAAATGGCTCCTACCAATACCACCCCCCGGACCACATCGACATCCGAAGAATTAATGGCATTAATACTCAGCCCCCCCAATCCCGGAATCCCGAAAAAGCTCTCCAGCAACAGGCTTCCGGTATAGAGAAACGGCAAAGCAATCACCGTATTCGTCACGATCGGGATCATGGCATTGGGTAACACATGTTTGAAAAGCACCCCTGCCGGGCTTAATCCCTTGGCAAAAGCGGTCCGGACATAGTCCTTGTAGATTTCATCCAGGATAACGGTGCGGTAGAATCGAAGATTTGCTCCCAATCCGCTGAGAATACCGATCATCACCGGCAATAACAGATACCCCCATGACTCAAACCCCCAGATCGGAAACCAATGCCATTTATAGGCCATGAAAAACTGGCCAAAAATGATCCAGACCAGATAATTCACACTCATCAGAACCACTGCAACAAAGACGAGAATACGATCCGGCCAACGATTTCGCCAATAGGCACAAATGAGCGCCAGCACCACCGACAACACCAGGCTGCCAAAGAAAATGGGAACGGTCAGAGCCAACGAAGGCAGAATCCCGCGCTTCAACATGGTGGTCACTTTCTCATTGGTCGAAAGCGAGGTGCCCAAATCAAGACGGGCCAGAGTTGCGAAATAGTGCACAAGCTGGGAATCCCACCCATGCGGCATACGTCGCTCAAGCCTCACGTTCCTGATTTCCACGGTTCCCTTGACTACCGAAACAAGAATTAATCCCGGTCCGGCAGAATTCGTTGAATACGGTTTGAACAGGAATTCACTCCACTGCCAGCGGCGGGATACCTCATAGGACGGCGCCGATAATGCGGTTAACGCGCCTGTATGAAAATTGACGGTTGATCCAGACTCCGTCGCTCGAACCTCGATCTTGAGTCGATAGTATGTATCCGAACGCAATGGAAAAAGGAGTTGAACCGGGTAATTCGTTCCGGTACCGAGAAGAATCGGCTCGGCAAAATCGCGTTTGAGGCAGGCACGCGTTGGGGTCCACCACCCAAAGACCAGGGGTTTATTGAACCCGCGTTGCTCATCAAACTCTTCCAACGCCTGAGGGGAAACATTTTTCCCCAGCGCCATGGACGCCGGACTTCCACCCACAACGTTAAACAACACAAAGGTGATGAGGATCACCCCAAACACCATGGGAATCATGAAAAGACAGCGCCGGATGATAAAATGCAACATAAACCGCTTAAAACCCCAATTTGTACTCGAGTATCTTCCGCTGGATGGTGCGAGCTGAGATTCCTAGCGCCTCCGCCGTTAATTGCCGATTGCCAGCATGTCGGCGCAACGTCTGCACCAAGGCTTCCTTCTCGATATCTGTCAGCGTCATTCCCGCCGGAAAATTCAATTCTGGTTTACGAACTGACACGCGCTCAGTTTGTTCAATGCGAATATGTTCCGGAGTCAGAACCGGTCCTGTCGCCAGTATCACAGATGACTCGATCACATTTTTCAACTCTCGAACATTGCCCGGCCAGTTATAAGTTTCCAATTTGGTATAAACCTCCGGGGTTAAGCACTCGACATGCCGACCATGCTCCGCACAGGTTTGAGCCACGAACCGATCCGTCAAAGTGCGGATATCTTCACGCCGCTCCCGCAAGGCCGGAACCCTGATGGTCACCACTTGCAGTCGGTAAAGAAGGTCCTGCCGGAATTCCCCCGCCTCAACGAGTTCATTAAGGTCTCTGTTGGACGCCGCCACAATACGTACATCCACTTTCACGGGCTCACAGCCCCCCACCCGGAGCACTTCACGGGCCTCAATGGCACGCAACAGCCTCGCCTGAACGGACTTTGGGGCAATGCCAATTTCATCCAGAAATAAAGTACCGCCTCCGGCACGTTCAAAAGCGCCTTCATGACGTGAAACCGCACCGGTAAAGGCCCCTTTCTCATGGCCAAACAGTTCCGACTCAAGCAGGGTCTCCGCAAACGCCCCGCAATTTACCGCAACAAAAGGCCCATCGGCTCGATTCCCGTCAGTATGCAACGCCCGCGCCACCAATTCCTTGCCGGATCCGCTTTCGCCCAGAACAAGGACCGTGGCATTCGTTCCAGCCACAGCCGCGATCTGCCGCAGGAGTTCACTCATGACGGGCGCCCCGGCAACCATCGCCTTGGCAGAATACCGACCGTGCACTTCATTTCGCAACCGGGTCACTTGAACACGCAGGCGGCTGGCTTCCAACGCCCGTGCCAGTTTGACCTGCAAATCATCCACATCCAACGGCTTCACCAGATAATCATAAGCGCCCTGTTTCAGGGCTTTGACGGCCGTCTCAACCGAGCCAAAGGCCGTCATGATCAAAACGGGCATGCCGGGCTTATGCCTCTTACAGTTTTCCAATACGGCTAACCCGTCAATATCAGGCAGGAAAAGGTCAGATAACACCACGTCGGGACTTTCACGCAAACAGGTATCACAACCTCCACGCCCTGTTCCCGCGCTGATGACCTGGTACCCCGCATCACGAATGACATCCTCCAAAGACCGAAGTCCGTCAGGATCATCTTCAATAACAAGAATTTTGGCTTTATGATTCATACTCCAGAAGCAGAAACCCCGCTATGATCGTTATCCGCAGGATATGTGTCAAGCGGGGCGTGAAGCGATATCTGTCCACGCACAAGATATTTATCGATTGATGCCGCCATTTTACATGCTAAAGTTTCGACGCTTATGAATAAAAAAATCATCACTACCGCTAAAGCGCCTGCACCGGTTGGCCCTTACCAGCAGGCGGTATGTGCCAACCAACTTGTGTTTACGGCAGGCCAGATTCCCATCGACCCCACAACCGGACTGGTCATCACCGGGTCAATTGAGGAACAGACCCGTCAGGTTATCAGCAATCTCAAGGCGATTCTGGAGGCGGCAGGAACGACGTTGGACCACGTCGTCAAAACCACGGTTTTTCTGCGTGATATGAACGATTTCCCTAAAATGAATGCCATCTATGCTGAATATTTCCGGGCTGATATCGCACCCGCCCGTTCCACCGTGCAAGTGACTCGCCTCCCGAAAGACGTGGCGGTCGAAATTGAAGCCATTGCCACTCTTTGACATTATATTATACAAATCACACAGACTAACTGAACAAAACATCCAAAAGGGCGGTTCTTATGCGCTATGCCATTATTTCCGATCTTCATGCCAATCTGCAGGCTTGGAAAGTAGTCTACGAAGACATTCAGAACAATAACGTGGAAAGCATTATCTGTCTGGGCGACATCGTGGGATATGGTCCTAACCCGGTCCAAGTGATCCGGGAAGTTCGTAATAAAGTCGATGCCGTGATTCTGGGTAATCATGACGCCGCACTCTGCGGGAAACTGGATGTGACTTTGTTCAATGACGATGCCCAGCGGCTGCTGGAATGGACGCGCAAGCAGTTGGGCGCAGACGATTTAAAATATATTTCGTCACTCCCCCTCACCCTGATCGGCGACGGATTCCGTTGTGCGCATGGCGAGTTTTCAGAACCCGCCAATTTTGATTATGCATCGGAAGCCGCAGAAGTTTTACCTTCTTGGAAAGCCACAGACGCCAATCTTCTTTTCGTGGGACACACCCATGAGCCTGCCATCTTCGTTCTTGGTAACAGTGGCATTCCCCGGAGTGTAGAACCTCAAGACTTCACGCTCGCTGACGGCAAGCGCTATTTTGTAAACGTCGGATCGGTCGGTCAACCCAGGGACAAGGATTCGCGAGCCTGTTATTGCATTTATGATACGGAGTCACGCTCTATTTACTGGCGTCGGGTCAGATTTGATGCGGAACCCTACCGAAAAGCCCTGAAAGCCACCGGACTTAAACTGGATCCCAGTTATTACCTCCCTGAGTCCTCAGGAACAACAGAGGTCAAGCCGACAAACTGGCATGTAACATTCTCCCCGCCAAAATCGCCCCGGCAGGCGGCTCATGATGTTGTCCCCGTCCAGGATCTCAAGGCCATCCCCAAGCGGAAGCAAAAAATTCCGTTGAGCATGATATCACTCGCTCTGTTTATCCTTGCCGTTATCGGCTTTGCAATCTGGCAGAAAATGCCCCATGCCGTAGATCTCAATGCTGCCAGTAAGACCCCACTGGCCGCATCAAGCAAGAATAGTCTGCCTGTTCCTGATCGGGTTATGGTTCCAGGGCAACCGATTCCGGGATGGAATATTCATTTGGAAGATAAAAACAGCCAGCAGATCGGGGTCAATCTCGACCCGTTCAAACAGCCTTTCCTATACCTGACCTCTAAAAAGGCAAATAAAGGACTTGCCCTCTCCTCCAGTTGGATCTCCGTCAAAGAAGGGGAGAAATGGATATTTGATGCCTCTCTTCAGAAGAAAAAAGACTTCTCCGGAGATGTGGCCCTCACCATTTTACTCCAGAAGAGCAGTGGAACCATTGTCTCCAACTTTGCCGCATTCAAAATCCCGCCGCCACAAGCTTCAGGACTCTCAAAAATTCAGGAGCAACTCGTTATCCCGAAAGACAGCACCATGATGCGCCTGAACATCAAAGGCGGCTTTGCCGGCAAATTACTTATCCTGAAACCCAAATTATCCATCCTGAAGCCGGATGAGTTACCGGCCACAAATTCAATACCGCCGGCGGCCCCGCCGGTCAGCGAACCCAACTCGCGTGATCGTGATTGGGCCCTGTAATTGCCGGGACCTTTTCGCGGCGGTCCGCTGATTATTTAATTGAGCACACTATCTATAGTGTGCTAGTTATTAATTATGCGCTATGCCTTTATTTCCGACATCCATGCCAATTTGCAAGCCTGGCGTGCCGTGCATCTCGATATCCGAAGCAGTAATATCGATTACATCCTGTGTCTCGGCGATGTCATTGGTTATGGGCCCTCTCCATCGGAAGTCCTGAACGAGGTGCATGCCCATGTCGATGCCTTCGTTCTGGGAAACCATGACGCCGTGGTCAGCGGGCGCATGGATGACTCCTCGTTTAATCCCCATGCCCGGGAAATGATCAGCTGGACGGCGGCCAAACTCAATCGAAAAGCCTCGGCATTCCTATCTTCTTTTCCCCTGACCCTGATTGGCAACGGCTTTCACTGTGTGCATGGCGAATTTTCACGTCCCTCCAGCTTTGATTACGTCCTGAATCCTGAGGACACCCTCCCCTCCTGGCAGGCTGTCAATTCGCCCCTTTTACTGGCAGGCCACACTCATGAGCCCGCCTTTTTTCTAATCGGCCCGAGTGGAATCCCAAGACAAGCGGACCCGCAGGATTTTGAAATTGAGGCCGGCAAACGCTATTTTGTCAATGTCGGCTCAGTAGGTTGCTCACGGGATGGCGACCCACGGGCCAGCTATTGCATCTACGACACAGACGCTCACGCGATTTTCTGGCGCCGGATCCCTTTTGATCTGGACAGTTATCGAACCACCCTGATCCGCGCTGGACTGGACACCAAACTGAGTTCACTGCTACAGATGGATCCTCTCGCCAAAGCGCTTCCTGTAAGGGCACGACTGGACTTTACGCCCCCCACCACTCCGGAGAAAGCCGCGCGTCCCACGGTGGCATCGCAGGACATTTCCTCCCTACGACGCTCGATCCGCTGTTGGCAACGGCGATTCTGGTTCATATCGCTCACTGTTGCACTTGCGGTTATCGGCCTCCTTTGGGACTTGCGCGATCAAGGCGACCATCAAGCTCTCATTGGCGCCATCCCCCCAGCTATTGTGTCCACTAATTTCCCCGCCAAAACCAATCTGCTCCCCCAGCCCCAAAATCCAACTTCGCCAAACCTCACGATTCGAGGCTGGCAAATCAATCTTGGCGATTCCCGAAATCAAAAAGTAGCTGTTATAGGTCTCAAAAAGAATGAACTCGCCATCCAACTTGAATCTGAAAGAAGCGACACGTGGCTGACACTCTCTGCCCCACCCATCCAGGTCTCTCCCGGCGAGAGTTGGAGCATGAGCGGATTATTTGAAAAAAACACAAGTTTTGGGGGAACGGCCATTATGGCTATTACCCTTATCCGGCAGGACATCAAGGGGGCTATAACCAACCAGAATTATGTGGTGAAAGAACCCGTATTGGCACGAACCGATGGCTGGATGAAAGTCCGCCAATCTTTCACCATCCCGGCAGGCGGCAAAGCGATCCAATTGCAAATCAGGGGAAAGTTTCAAGGAACCATCCGGACGAAAGCCCTGATGTTAGAGAAACGAGAGTGAACCGATAGATGTCACCATACTACGGCTCACTGTCCACTGCCGACTGCCGACTGTACTCTTTCGCATCCAGATAGCCCTGCAAAATAACCTGAGCGGCCAGTTTGTCGCGGACCTCCTTGCGACGTTCACGGGACACATCCGCATCCAACAGCATTCGTTCCACCAGACTGGTACTTAGCCGCTCATCGGTAATGTCCACCGGCAAACCACTTGCCGTCCGCAATAATTCGACGAATTTTCCGGCCTCCAATGCCATGGGGCCGCTAGACCCGTTCATATTGATGGGAATTCCAACAACAATCTTGACCACTCCCCGTTCCCGGGCAATCCGACATACGGCGGCGATGGCCTCATCCACCGACTGAACCGTCTCCACAGACAAGGGGGTTGCCAACATCCCCATGGGATCACTGATCGCAATGCCCACCCGCTTCGTTCCGTAATCGACCCCCAGTATTCGACCTATCATCAGCGGTTTAACTCCCGTATCAGCACCAAGCCATCCAAGGTTAAATCCGGCACAATATCAACGGGAGTATCGAGTCCTTTCAATGCCAGTCCGGCATAGCCGCCCGTTGCGCAAAACTGGATCTTCCGTTCCCTCATCCCGGCCTTAACATGATTGAGGATCTCGCGAACCATACCCCGATACCCCACCACCACACCTATTCGCATGGCCTCACTGGTGGATCTCCCAATGTTTTTAAACCGGCCATCGAGTTCGATCTCAGGCAACAAGGCTGTCCGTTCGGCCAGATAATCGGTCATCAGAGGAAGCCCGGGGGCAATCACGCCTCCCACGTAACGGCCATCCCCAGTCACAACATCAAAGGTCAGTGCTGTTCCAAAATCAGCGACAATCACTGCTGATTTATAACGAGCCCAAGCCGCCGCCGTATCCGCCAACCGATCTGCGCCAATGGTCTCGGGCTGAGGATAATCCACCTTGATATTCAAATTGATGTTATGGCCCACCAATAAGGGCATTTTCCCGCAAAGTTTATGGAGCACCTGCGACCAAAGCGGATTAAGCCCCGGCACCACCGAACACAAGACCGCATCATGGACAGTTTTGCCTGCGGCCATCTTTCGCAAAAGCATCATGATCTTGCGTTCTTCACGTCCCTCACGGGTCGGCATACGCCCCTGGCGAACAATCTTCTTCCCCCGGGCCAACCCGATGTGGGTACTGGTGTTGCCGATATCAATGACAAAGAAGTATTCCATTTGGTTAATCCAATTCCAATGATAAGTCCGCCGCAGGCGAGGAATGAGTTAATCCACCGATGGAAATGGCGTCCACGCCCGTGGCCGCGATGGCCGCAACCGTAGCCAGCGAAACTCCCCCGGAGGCTTCCAATTTACAACGTTTTGCGCAAATCGTGACACAGGTCTTCATCCGTTCAGGGACCATGTTATCGAGCATGATCCACTCAGGCGAAGCCCGCAAGGCATCCCGCAACTCCTCCTCAGACTCCACTTCGACCTCAACGGGAATACCGGGAAATTTGACCCGGGCCGCTTCAACCGCGCCCTGAAGATTGCTGATGCCCGCCTCCTGCCAGAGCCGCCGATGATTATCCTTGATGAGCACCATATCGAACAAACCCATCCGGTGATTGGTTCCGCCGCCGCAGGTCACGGCATATTTTTCCAGAATTCGCAAGGTGGGGGTCGTCTTGCGGGTATCGAGAATCCGGGTTCCAAAAGGCTTTACCTTGTCCACAAACTCGCGGGTTCGTGAAGCAATCCCTGTCATCCGCTGCAAAAAGTTAAGCGCGGTTCGTTCCCCGGTAAGAATCCCCCGGATAGGTCCCACGATCGTCATCAACACCTGATCCGGCGTGACAGACGCTCCGTCAGCAACATTACACTTGCACTGCAGCGCAGGTTCCACTTGGGCGAATACGGCCTGCGCCACCCCGCCACCCGACATCACATAATTGCCGCGTGACAGAATGATGGCCCTACCGATACTGGTTTCAGGCACCACGGACAGGGTGGTCACATCACCTGCGCCAACATCCTCAGCCAATGCCCTGCGAATCAAGTCCTGCACCACCGGATTATCCGCGATGTTACTCACTCCACCCTCCACTCACTGGGCATGTGGCAGATCCCTTCAAAATTCTTCGCCGATTCCACGCCGATCGCAAAGGCATTGTCCATCCGGTGATAGTTCACCTTGTGATCCGCGGAATGAACAGAGAACGAGAAGAAATATGTCCCACGAGCCAGGTTCAGGTGAGGAATGGTCAATACCACCTGCCCGGCTCTTGCCAACGCCGGGATGGCAACGGCGGCAATCTCCGTATTGCTGCCATGGACCAACCGCCCCGCCTCATCACTGATTCCAAATCCAAAAATTGAGGGACCTACAGGAGTCTTGACCTCATAGCCCAACTTGACTGTCAGCGTATGGCCCCACTTGAATTTTGTGGTGGCATGGCCGGCCTCATCCGAAAACTCAGCCCCCGTCAAAACAACCTCTCGGGTCCCCCATTCGCGACTTCGTTCAGCACTGGCCTGGTTGCGCCAGAAAGTTTCATATTGGCCTACCACCTTACTGGGGTCGCCATGGCCCAATACCCGGCCATGATCCAGAAACAAAATCTGGTCGCTGACGGATTGAATGGTTCCCAGATCATGAGAGATGATCAACATGGTCTTCTTTTGATCACGGAACTCCGCCATCCGACGCAGGCACTTTCGCTGGAATGAGGCGTCGCCAACCGCGAGGACCTCATCCACCAGCAGGATGTCGGGATCCACCTCCACCGCCACCGCAAAGCCGAGCCGGACATACATCCCGGATGAATAATGTTTCACCGGTTGGTCAATAAAAGCGCCGATATCCGCAAAGTTGACAATGGCATCAAACCGGCGGGTCATTTGTTCCCGCGTCAACCCCATAATGGCACCGGCCAGGAAAACATTTTCACGCCCTGTGAGGTCGGGGTGGAAACCAGCCCCCAGTTCAAGTAACGAGGAGATCACGCCGGTCGTCTTGATTTTCCCTTCGGTGGGAATCATGGTTCCGGCCAGAACAGACAACAGCGTGCTTTTCCCTGCCCCATTGGCGCCAATCAACCCCAGGGTGGAGCCGCGCTCGACGGTAAAATTCACATCCTTCAACGCCCATAGATCGCGCTCACTGCCAGGAGCATGGATCATATCCATCACCATCGATTTCAATGTACGGCCGCCGGAACTCCGCAACCGGAACCTTTTTCCCACTCCCTCAACCTGTATGGCAATGTCACTCATGTCACAATTCATCCGAAAAGCCGGGCTGAAGTTTCTGAAAAATCAGAATGCCGGCCACAAATATCACAGCCGTCATCCCTACGGAAAGCCCGATCAATGAAAAACCCGGTAGCGGACTTCCCAGTAAGGCTGACCTATAAAGTGCCAGAATGCCCGCCATTGGGTTCAGGAAGTATAACTGGCCAAGCACGGGATGCTTATCGGTAATGGATGAAATCATGGAAATGTCATAGACCACCGGCGTCAGGAAAAACCAAGCCATGGTAAAAATACCGGTCAAGTGCTGAACATCCCGGAAAAACACATTCAGGGCGCTTAGCGCCAGACTGACCCCGGTACACAACGCAAGATGAACCACCAAGGCCAAAGGCAGCCAGGCAATTCCGCCCAGTTGTGGCCCTGAAAAAACCAAGTAAACCATCATCACCAACAGCGAGAGCAGAAAATTAACGAAATTTGCCAATACGATGGACAGCGGCAACAAGATCCTGGGAAAACAGGCCTTTTTGACCAAGTTCGCGTTGCCAATAATGGCAAAAGAGGAATCTCCAAGACACATGGCCAGGTACTGCCACACAAAAATTCCCGAAACCAGCACCGTCATAGGCATGGGGAATTTCATGATGATCTTCATGAATACGGCATAGATGGCGATCAGGAAAACCGGCCCCAACAAGGTCCATAAAAACCCTAAAACCGATTCCTTGTAGCGGATCTTGACGTTCCGGACGACCAGCATGGAGAGCAGATCCCGGCGCGCGAAAATATCTTTAAACAACCCAACCATAAGGGTGCGAGTGTAGGCGGAGTCCGGGTTTAAAACAACCCCGAATACGATGCTATTGGGGCGATATTAAGCCGGGGTTTCTTCCGGGACAGCCGGGGTATATTTTTTGACCATCCGTTTGAGTGCGGATTTCTGACGGGGGCTCAGGGACTTGCGCTGTTCATACTGCCTTGAGAGAGAGACATAGAACGTCTTATCATCAAAGGTCTTCCCCTTTTTCTCAACCGCTTCTTTCCATTCGGTCACCGCCTTAAGCTGGTCCAACAGGACGCCACACTCAGGATCTTCAACTTGCGGACCTTGTGACTCCAAACCCAGTCGTGCTTTGATGGTCTCAAAGTCAGGAATCCGGTCGGCATACTTCAGCACCATCCGATTCACCACATTAAGCTGCGCCGGCGAGAGTTCGCGATTCTGGTCTACCCTCCGCTGCAAAGAATCGACAAACTTCTTTTCGTCGAAAGTGCGTCCCCTCCGGGCTTTGGGAACATCAAACTCCATATCCTTTAGCAACAACATCTTCTCGACAGTCGAGGGCGCCGGGGGTAATTCGGGTTTCTCTTCCAGCAATTGACCCAACCCTGCCTCGTTCATGGCTGATTCGATGCCGACAATCTGATCACGATAACGCAAGGCAATCCGGCCCAATGATTCATACTGGCGCATCGACAAAGGCTTTTCAGCCTTTTCCATCTGCTCCCGAATGGAGTCGCTAAACTTTTTATCACTGTAAGTCCGCCGCCCACGCTTCACTTCCGGGCCCCACTCTTTGACCTGGTCTAAAATCGTCAGTACCCGCCCGACTTTGATGCTGTCCGGTGCCGGTCCTTTGGCCGCCTTCATCCATTCCACAAAATTGCCGTAGAAAGTGCGTAGCATCGTTGTCCATTCAACCTTGCCCGCCTCAATTTCATCCAGGAGCAATTCCATCCCGGCCGTAAACTTGACCTCAAACAGCTCATTCAAATATTGCACCAGCAACCCATTGACCTGAAGGCCAATATCCGTTGGCTGAATGGCTTTCTTTTCCTTGGCAATGTAGCGGCGGTCATAAAGCGTGCCGAGAATCGAGGCATAAGTACTCGGGCGCCCCACCCCATTCTCTTCAAGGGCCTTGATCAGAGAGGCCTCGCTGAAACGGCCCGGCGGCTGGGTTTCTTTCCGTTCCTCCAGCCATTTTAGAACGTCGAGCATCTCGCCCCGGGTGACCTCGGGAAGCTGGTCTACTTCCACTTCCTCATCCGCGCCATCTTCTTTTTCCGCAGCGTCCTTTTCTTTCGCCTTCTTCTGGACTCCACTGGCTTTCATGTAGCCCGGAAAAACCACCTGTGAGGCCGTGGCTCTGAAAAGATAATCCGGTACATCACCCGTTGAACCCGTCGTTTCGACTTCCACGGTTTTCTGTTCGATCCGGGCTGGCGCCATCTGACTGGCCACAAACCGCTGCCAGATCAGGGTATAAAGTTTGAGTTCATCCGGGGTCAGAATATGCGACATTGCCGGGGGAGTCCGGTTCACGTCCGTAGGACGGATCGCTTCGTGTGCCTCCTGGGCGGAACCACGACTCTTGAAGAAATTGGGCTTCTCAGGCAAATACTCCTTGCCGTACTCCTGCGCAATGTAAGTACGACAGGTTGACAGGGCGTCCTGAGCGATATTGAAAGAGTCGGTACGCATATAGGTGATCAAACCGGTAGGCCCGTCGCCAAGATCCACGCCTTCATAGAGTTTCTGGGCGAGCTTCATGGTCCGGCTGGGGGTGAAATCAAATACCCGGGAACCGGCTTGCTGGAGACTGCTGGTGATATAGGGCGGGAACGTACGTTTTGAGAGATCCCGCTTAATGATATCTTTCACGCGAAGTTGACGACCCTTTAACTCATTTCGCACGGTTTCAGCCTGCTCGGGAGTCTTGATATCCGCCTTGGCGCCCTTAATACGGGCCAGCCGCAGGGTGAAGGGGTCGCGCGGCTCCACTTCTTTGCGTACCTCCGCCCCAAAAAGCCAGAAGGGCTCCGGAATAAATGCACGGATGGCCATTTCACGCTCACAGACCAGTCGCAATGCCACTGATTGCACACGACCCGCGCTTAATCCGCGCCGAATGCGGCTCCAGAGAAGCGGACTCACCTTATACCCGACAATGCGATCCAAAATGCGGCGCGCCTGCTGGGCATTGACCAATTTCTCATTGATTTCAGAAGGGTTGGCAAAGGCCTCCCGTACTGCACGGGGAGTGATTTCGTTATAGGTAACACGGAAAAAGCGGTCGTCCGGAACCTTCCCTTTCAGCAACGCCTTAAGATGCCAGGCGATGGCCTCCCCTTCGCGGTCAGGATCGGGCGCCAGATAAATGGCATCACACCCCTCGGCAATATCTGAAAGCTCTTTGACGATTTTCTTACGGTCCGGCGTGACCTCATACTGCGGCTTGAAATTTTTCTCCGGGTCGACCCCCAGACTCTTCACCGGAAGATCACGGATATGGCCCATCGAAGCCTTCACAACATAGTCAGCACCAAGAATTTTATTAATGGTTTTGGCCTTGGCAGGAGATTCAACAATTACCAGATTTTTACTCATTTTATACTTCCTTCAAAATCAATGTCAGGCAAACCATATTCATAACACAACGTTCAAAATCATTGCTTTTTCAAAGCCACACGCTGCCCGGGCAACATTTTAACCACCCGCTTCAACTCAAGACCCAACAAAAGGGCACTGATTTCAGCCGGTTTCCGGTCCAAGCGACGGATCAGAGTGTCCAAATCAACTTCTCCATCCTCGGCAATCATGGACACCAACCCTGCCTCTGCCTCGGTTAAAGAGGATAAGACAGAAGTCCCCCCAGCCCGGGCCGGGGTCGGGATCAAACACCCCAGCTCCTCCAGAATATCTTCAACACTCTCAACTAATTTCGCCCCATTTTTGATGAGTTTATGGGGACCCCGGGCGCCAAATGAGTCGATTCGGCCGGGAACGGCAAACACGGTGCGACCCTGATCCACCGCCTGATGGGCGGTGATCATCGCACCGCTGGCGACATCCGCCTCCACCACCGTCACTCCCTTTGAGAGTCCACTTACAAGCCGGTTTCGAACAGGAAAGGTTGTTTTGTCCGGTTGGCGCCCCATCGGATATTCCGATAGCACAGCTCCCTGCCGGGCGATTTGACTCGCCAACTCCGTGTTTTCAGGAGGGAACATGCAATCCAAGGCGCCCCCCAATACGGCAACCGTCCGTCCCCGCCCCTTGAGCGCTCCTTTATGGGCGGCGGTGTCAATCCCTCGTGCCAAACCACTGATCACCGTCACTCCGCTTTGAGCCAACTGAAGACCGAGCCGTTCTGCCGTTTCCAGACCATAATGCGAGGTTCGGCGCGAGCCCACAATGGCCACGCCATGTTCATCACGCGACTGCAGGGCCCCCTGCACATACAACGCCAGAGGCGGGTCATAAATCTGCTCCAGTCGCTTGGGATATTCCGCATCAACAGGCGTGATCAGATGGGCCCCCACAGCCGCGGCAGCCTGTTCTTCCCGGAGGGGATCCACCCGATCCCGTTGCTCTAAGATCTTGCCTACGACGTCACGACTCACACCCGGGACACGCATCAATAACTGGCGATCCGCCTCAAAAATAGCCGCGACAGACCCAAGATGGTTAGCCAGGGTCCGAACCGTTACCGGGCCCACTCCCTGCATCATGTTTAACGCGATATATGCCTGCCTCAGATCCAACACCAACCTCCATCCAACCGATCGGGGAACAAAAATGAGCCGGTAGAAATAGCACACATCCCTCTCATGCGCAACCAGAGACCATAAAGATTTCAGAATTGCGTTATGCGCTCAATTAAGGAAAACTACGTCACTTTTTTACTCAGGAAATAAAACTATGGGATTGGCTCCAATCGTAGCACTCGAAATCGGAACATCGAAAATCATGGCCCTCGTGGGGGAACTCCGTGAAGACAACCATATCGTCATTACCGGCATGGGTGAGTACACCTCCGCCGGGGTTCGTAAAGGCGAAATGGTGGATTTTGAAAACGCGCGGATCTGCGTCAAGCAAGCTCTAGGCGCCGCCGAAGAAACCGCCCAGGTAGCCATTCACCAAATTCATCTGGCCCTCTCAGGGGGGGACATCCAAAGCCTTGTCAACCGGGGAACGATTCCCATCACCTCCCCAAATGAAGGCGTTACACGGGACGACGTTGAGCAAGTCACGGAACTGGCCCGATCCGTCAATCTTCCGGCAGACCGCCAGATCCTGCATTCCATCGGACAGATTTTTTATGTCGACGGAGAGCGCGTCGCCCGTCCGGAAAACTTCGAATGCAGTACCCTCGCCCTGGATATGTTGATCCTCCACGCGCAAAGCAGCCATTTACGCAATACCGTGCGCCTGCTTCACAACGACCTTGAAATGGTCGTGGCGGACACTGCATTTGGCGGACTTTGCTCCGCCCTTGCCGTCCTGACGCCTGAACAAAAGGAAGGAGGCGTTCTGGTCATTGATTTGGGCGGGGGAACCACCACCTTCACGGCCTATGCGGCAGGAACGTTTGCGGCCGCTGGCGCCTATACCATTGGGGGGGATCATGTCACCAACGATATCGCCCTTGCCTTTAATATCCCGCGAATGCAGGCCGAGCACCTTAAACGTGAACGCGGCAGCGCCATCACCGAGGAGTCGGGAGGACCCCAGCGCATCGATCTACCGGCAGAAGGCGGGTACCCGGGACGAAATATAAGCCTCCCCGGCTTGCAAACTGTCATTCATTTACGAATGACAGAGATCTTCCAGCTCATTCTGCGCGAAATTGAACGCAAAGGAATTGTCCATCAGATCGGCGCAGGGGTCGTGCTGACCGGAGGCGGTGCCCAAATGAAAGGCCTGACTAAACTTGCCAGCCGGGTATTTCGCATGCCGTGCATGATCGGACGCCCCATTGGTTACAGCGGACTGGCCGCGGCTACCGAAAAACCTGAATGTTCAACCGCTGCCGGCCTATTGAGATACGCTTTCAAGAACGCCGCCGCAGCAAGGGGCCGGCCATCGGCCCTGTCGAAATTCATAAGAATTATCAGCGGACACTAATATTCGGAAAGATTTAATCATGAGACGGATAGAGAACGTAATGGCCACCAGTCGCATCAGCGTGGTTGGAGTAGGTGATGGAGGGTGCAATGCGGTAGATAGCATGGCCGCCCACTGGGAAAATGGGCCCTCCTTGATTGCCATCAACACAGACGCTCAGTCCCTCAAAACCACACAGGCCAGCACCCGGCTCCAAATTGGCGAACAAATCACCCGGAACATGGGCACCGGAGGGGACAGCAACATGGGCACCCTTTCCGCAAATGATGATTTCGATACCCTTCAAGGCTTATTTCGCGGCATGGATCTCATCTTTTTGGTGACGACATTGGGCGGAGGCACGGGGACCGGCGCCGCCCCCGTGGTGGCACGGGCAGCACGCGAAACCGGGGCCATGGTGATCGCCTTTGTAACGCTCCCCTTTACATTTGAAGGCGATCGACGCATGTCCCAGGCCCGTCAAGGCTTGCTCCATCTCCAAGACCAGGCCGATGTCGTCATCGCCATCCCCAATCAGGCTTTATTTGCCGCGGCCGGCTCCAATGCCACCGCCGAAGAGGCCTTCCAACAGACAGACTATTATCTCAGTATGGGCATATTTGCCATCTGGAAACTCCTGACCCAGCGCGGCATCATCAACTTGGATTTCGCCACGCTCCGGATGGTGGCACGCTGCAGTGGAGGCGCCAGCAGTTTCAGCTACGGGGAAGGCAAAGGGCCTCAACGCGCCCAAAACGCCATCCAGAATGCACTTCACAGTCCCCTGCTGGAGAATGGGGAAATTCTTGCTGAGGCAGAATCCATCCTGGTCAGTATTCTGGGCGGCTCCGATATGAGTGTAAAAGAGGTGGAATCAATCATGACCGCCGTCGAAAGCGCCACTGGAAAAAATGCCCACATTCACATGGGCACCTCCATCGACGAAGCTTGGAATGATGCCATCTCCGTCACGCTCGTCTCCTCACGTTTCTGGCGAGCCGAAGATGAGGCCGATGAAAAACAGCCGATGGACCCCTCTGTCCCCGAAGAGTCCCCTGCGGTGACAACCGGACGAAAGAAAAAAAAGAAACCTGAAAACACCCAATCCCAATTGATTCTGGAAGGGATCAGTAAAGGGATCTTCAAGGATGTTGAGCCCACCATCATCGATAGCGAAGACATGGATGTTCCGACCTTCATCCGGCGCAGAGTTACGGTGCCGAAATGAAACATATTCTGGTTCAATTTAAAGGTAACGACAATCACACCCCGCTCGTTCAGTTCGTGAAGTATGGGATTTCGGGGGGGCTCTCAACTCTGGTTCACATCTGCCTCTTCTACTGGATGGCCACACAAATACTGCCCGCCTTGAATGCGCACGATGTCATTGCCTCGCTGCTTCACCTGACCGTACCCGAAGTATCCCACGGGATTCGCGCCCGGAATTCCATGATTGATAATACCGTGGCTTTCCTGTTTTCGAATCTGACCGCCTACATCATTAATATTTATTGGGTATTTTCACCGGGACGTCATCACCCTGTTCTTGAGTTCCTCTTCTTTTTCGGGGTCTCAGGAATAGCCATCGTCATTGGCAGTTCCATAATGGGCTTTCTGATCCACACCTACGGGACCACCACCACCACCGCTTTCATGGCGAATATTATCGTTTCGCTCCTCATCAATTTCTTCATCCGGAAGCACATCATATTCAAGGATTGACCCCTGCATGATAAAGAAGTTGATTGTATTGCTTTCCACAGGTTTTGGGCTGGGCCATAGTCCACTCTTTCCGGGATCCGTCGGATGTCTGCTGGGGATTCCCCTGGTGTGGGGCATTCAACACACGGGAAAACAACTTGGGATTGAGATCCCGTTTCAAATTTTGATGGCCATTCTTTTCAGTCTCATTGCCATTCCCATATGCCATGTGGGGGAAATAGCCGCAGGCAGCAAAGACCCGCATTGTGTGGTGGCCGATGAATACCTCACCTTTCCCATCAGCATGATCGGCCTGCCCTTCCATCCTGCAGTGGTGGCCATCGCCTTTGTGACCAACCGGATACTGGACATTATTAAACCCTATCCCGCCCGCCAGCTACAGGCTCTGCCCGGAGGGCTCGGAATCACGATTGATGATGTTTTTTCTGCCACATACAGTCTGGCCCTTAATCATGCGATCTATTGGTCCCTTGTGCACCAGGGTTGGCTATAATACGATCTTGACCCTCCCTTGGTCGCCCCCTAAAGTACCCTCTACATATGCGCTATTTTGTAAAGATCCTATTACTGATGCTCCTTCTCCGTCCTTGTATGGCAAGCTACGACACCATGCCTGCGCCGCCCCCCAATAACCCCTATACGCAGGCTAAAGAGGACGACAAGCCCCGAGTCAAACGCGGGGTTCATTGGTATCGACACCCTCAATGCAAAACGGCTTCTGCGCAAATGCAGTTCGCCTTTAAACTTTATAACAACGGTCAGTTCCGGAAGGCCGCCAATGCGTATCAAGCGCTCGTCTATGCATGGCCGGATTCGCCGGAAGCCCCTCAGGCCCAACTGGCCCTGGCAAAAGTTCAGGAAAACCGCCAGCTCTTCGCGAAAGCGTTTGATGAGTATCAATATCTTTTCGAGTACTATCCGGGGCAATTTGACTATAAGGAAGTTTTAGATCGGCAATTCAAAATCGCGAATTACCTGATGAAAACGCCGAAGGGCGCATTCCTTTTCTTCCGGGGATTTGAAGCCCCGGAACGCGCTCTGCCCATGTACGAAAAAATCATCAAAAACGCACCGACTGGCAGCCAAGCGGCTACGGCCCAGTTGAACATTGGGATCATCTACGAACTTAACGAGGAAGAAGAAGACGCTGTCACCGCCTACGAGATCCTGCAAAACCGCTACAGTGATGTCAACCTGGCCGCGCAAGCCTCCTTCAGGGAGGCCCATTGTCTGGTCAAGATTCACGCCCAGCGCCCGAACGACGAAGATGCCTGCAATGCCGCTCGAGCCGCACTGGTACAGTTCATTACCACCTATCCGGGTGATGAGAATGCCGAAAAAGCCCGCACCTTTCTGAAAACGTTGAACGAGCAACAAGCCAAAAGGGCTTACGAGTTAGCCAGATACTATCAGACTATTGCCCATCGCCCCAAGGCCGCCGCCATCGCCTATGAGGAGTATTTACGGAAATACCCCGGAACCCCCTTGGCCGCAAGTGCCAAAGAACAACTGACCATCTTGAATAAGGAAGTGAACGCAAATGAAAAGAAATAAGATATTCGCCCCCATCTCCGCAATGGTGGTTCTTGGTTTAATGGTCATAACTGGCGGCTGTACCGGCTACAAGCTGGGTAATACCCTCCCCCCCGGCATCACCTCGATCACTATCCCCATTTTCATCAATGACACACGGGAACCCGGCCTGGAAACGATTGTCACGGCGGCGACCATTCAGGAATTCCAAAAGGACGGCTCGGTAAAGGTGCTTCAGAAGACACAGGCTAACAGCCTGCTTGAAGTGAAGATCAAGAAGGTTGAACTGGCGCCTTTACGCTACCGCCAAGATCAGATCACAACCGCAAACGAATACCGCCTGACGCTAACGGCAGACGTAATAGTAAGGAAACTCCCGAGTAATGAAATCATCGTCAACACCCAGGGGATCATTGGGTTTTCAACCTTTACAGCATTGGCCGATCTGCCCAGTGCCCGGCGATCCGCACTGCCTAAAGCGGCCGCTGATCTAGGCCAGAGAATCGTTAAATGTGTTGTCGAGTACTGGTAAACCCGGCCCGTTGACCAAATAAAAAGCCGCACACGGTTTTAACCGGGTACGGCTTTATCATCTTTAACACCCGTCTAATCAGCCAACTTTGGCCACCATCGCGGCCGCACGGGCTTTACGACGATCGGCAGTATTTTGCTTGATAATACCCCGCTTGGCGGATTTATCCAACAACGAGCAAAAAGCGCTGAATTCCTTCATCACTTTGCTCTTGTCCTTGGATTCCACTGCATCAACAAAGACACGTCGTGAAGTCGCGATTTCACTCTTGGTGCTACGATTGCGCACTCGCCGGACCAGCGCCTGCTTGGCGCGCTTGCCTGCACTCTTGATATTCGGCATACTTTTATCCTTTAATATTCTTCCTGTTGCTTGCTGAACGCAAAAAACGCCGTCATAATAAACGGACAATGACTCAAGTCAACTTGTAAATTTGCTAATTTTAATGCAATAAATACCCCATGTCATCCGTTAGACAGATAGAACAAGATAAACAACAGGGTTCAAAGCTGAAGATCAGCGACGAAAAATTGATCTGTCTTTATGTCAAGGGAGACCTGCAGGCACTGGATGAGTTGATTAACCGCTATAAAAAGCCTTTGTACAGCTTTCTCTGGCGTTTCGCCTCACCCGGTATCGAAGTGGAGGAAATTTTTCAGGAAACCTGGTTGAGAGTTATACAGAAATCGTCAAATTTTGAGCAAAACAGCTTTAAAGGATGGATCTTCAAGATTGCCTATCATCTGGTCATTGACCGGAGCAGACTAAAAAGGTCGAATTTAAGTCTCGATTATATATCTGAATATAGTGATGGGATACAAACATTGGCTGATACCCTCCCTGCTAAAGGGGGACGGCCTGATCAAAATGCGAATAATGGAGATCTGAAAAAAGCGATCGAGCAGGCCTTGAACAACCTGCCCCCGGAGCAAAGAGAGGTTTTTGTGCTGAGAATGGAGGTTGATATGCCATTTAAAGAGATTGCGGAACTACAAGGAACGTCTGTCAATACATCCTTGGCCCGTATGCAGTATGCCCTGAGCAAAATGCGCAATCTATTAGCCCCCCTGCACGAGGGAACTGGAGAGAAATTATGAACTGCGCCGATGCGGAACTTCTTGTTTTATTGATGGATTCCGGAGAAATTTCAACCGCTCAGCATCATGATCTTGTGGACCACTTGAAGGATTGCGAGGCATGCCGGACTTTGAGCCGCGAAATGGCTTCGCTTCGCCAGACCTACGCAACTGAGACAGATCCTCATCCCGGGCCTTCACAACAAACGTTAACCCGCATCCGGAAGGCAGCAAAACAGCATCACACCCGTCGATTCCAGATCATTCATCACCCGTGGCCGATCGCCATTGCCGCTGCCGCCAGTCTAATCTTTTGTTTTGCAACTCTCCGGTTTGCAAACACCTCACCCCCGAGAGTGCCGGCCCTATCTGCACAAGGATCTCATGCTGTAGAAATCATCCCGTTAATTGCCATGATAACAGGCCGCGAACCCAATCAAATAACGATGGAAGGGGATGAAACCGAGTTGACCGTTCTTGCCGATGAACTTCTACGCCTTCAAGATATGGCCATAGACTGGCCCGGCGAAACAAAAGATAGCCTCATTCTACCCGAGGATTATCTGCCCACAACTCTTCAATGGAATAATACTCACGGGTCTCTTTCTGAAATATATGGATAACCACATCAAACAAATCCACCACGACCCACCCATCATCAGGAACTCCACTGACCCGGATTTTGAAACCCGTATCTTTTAGAGTTGTGGCCACCGCGTTGGCCATTGCCTTAAGTTGAGCCGCCGTCGAACCTGACGCAATCATGTAGTAGTCAGTAACAGGCGACGTGTTATGCACATCGAAAACCGTAATAATCCGCCGCCTTTTTGACAGCAAAGCCTCTTTTGCACAACGCATTAACTCTCGTGAATCCATCATTCGGGTTTAGCCTTTTATCAGATTATATCACAACATCAGCCCCATAACACGTTTCAAAAGTTCTCCATATAAATTTATGCAGGACTCAGGGACTTCAAATTAACACTATAACCAATGTTTGCAAGGGTTATATCACTATTTCGCTTGTTTTCTCAGCATAAATCTAAGGACATACTAATAGTGCACTGTCCACACGACAACCCCAAACCTATCTTTTGAGCTCATGAAGTTACGACTCCAGCATCCGGATTATTAGACGTTTTATTAGCCTGTCCCTGGACGTTTTATCAGCCAACGGTGGCCTTCATGCGCGGCGTACTCGCCGTCGCGTGCGAGGCCTGGTTGTGTGACTTCATTTCTTAAATAAGTCCAAATGGGTTCCCATTCGCTCGAAAATGATAAACGTATTATCGATTTTGTAAATAAGGAGCCAGTCTGATTCGATATGACAATCACGACGCCCCTGATAATTACCGAGAAGTTTGTGATCACGATGAATAGGATCCGGAGTTTTTCCGGAAATCAGAGTGAAGGCGAGGATCTTGAATTTCTCCAGATTTTTTCCGCGACGCTTGCAGAGCTTGAGATCTTTCTCAAACTGCTTTGTGTAAACCGGGGTATACATCAAATTCCCAGTTTCTTGAACATATCGGATGCATCTTTGCAGACGACAAGATCGCGCCCCTCGTCGGTGGCGTCGAATGTCCGTGCGGTGGTAGCTGACGGGACGGTGACATTAAAGGGAAGCCCTTGATGCAGCTCGACCTGCCTATAAAATATCGTGATCGCCTGAGTCGAATTCAGCCCGAGACGGGTAAATATCGCCTCGGCGTCATGCTTCAATTCCGGCTCAAGTCTTGCTCTTAACATCGCACTCTTGCTCATATACACATCTCCATGTCTTTAGCTAGAATGTATCACAAATGGGATACATGATCAAATCATAATTTCAATTGCACAACGTTGCGGTTCTCCGACGGTGAGCTTGCGAGCCGTACGGAGCGACCGCTGGTTCGCCTTTGATTTCATTCTTTTTTGAATCGGATAATTGATTCCCTGCAATCCAATTCATTTAACATCGATGCAGTGGAGTAGAGAAGCCTGATTTGGCAGGCTTCCCCCTCTTCAAACCGGACGTGCAGATTTCCCGCATCCGGCTTCCCACAAAAAGTTGGGTTTCACGAGTCGCGTTCACAGGATAATTAGTCCCAGTTCATTCAGGTGTTGACAGTAAGTTTGACCAGCCGGCGGTTGGTAGGGCCGCTGACTTCGACGGAGCAGGTGCTTAATAAAGCGTCGGCGAACATAATGGTTCATGTCGCGAAACGCTTTGCGCGGATACCCGTAAGCGTAATAATGCGCCCACCCTCGCAGGTGACGATTGACTCGCTCTATCAACTCCGGCACAGGGGTGCAACACTGTCGTTGGTCAGTCATGGCTCGCACCTTCGCCCGTTCACGCTTGAGCGCTTTGGCCGAAGGGAAAACATTTAGATACCGCCAGGCCCCTCCTCGGAGATCCTGGTCATATCTCATGCTGTATCCCAGAAAGTCGAGCCTTTGCCCATCTTCCTTGAGGTTTATACAGCGCGTTTTCTCCCTATTTATCCGCAACCCCATCCATCCTTCCAACTTTCCTTCCACAAACGCTTTGAGCGTTTCCGGAAGGGTGTGGGCAAGAATGACAAAGTCATCCGCGTACCCGTCTTTGTACCGTTCTTTTCCGGGCAGCTTCTGGTTTAAGACATCCTGACGCCTTGACCACACGAACGCTTGTAACGAGGCTTGATTAGGGTTCACTTGCGTTATGGCTCACCCGTTCGCAAACATGGAGCTTCATCCGGTCGGTTGCCCTTCCACATGTCCATGTCGCTACTCATGCAACGGTCAATTCATGAGACAAACACCTTTCAGTTTGTAAGTTCCGCCAAGCTTTCTTGGCGCACCAGGATGCACAGGATAATTCGGGAATCAGAAAATCCTGAAACCCTGTTGGCATCCTGATCTTATCCTGTATATCCTGTGCATCGATTAAATGAATTGGATTGCAGGGAATCAATTGTCCGATTCAAAAAGAATGAAATCAAAGGCGAACCAGCGGTCGCTCCGTACGGCTCGCAAGCTCACCGTCGGAGAACCGCAACGTTCGGTAAGATAAATGAATTGAATCATTAATACAGTATTAGTACATTGGTCATGTCAGGAGAAACAAGATGACAGCCACATTAGTAAAAGACAAAGCACACTGCCTGGTTGATCAAATGCCCGACAACTCAACTTGGGACGATTTGATTCATGAAATTTATGTTCGCGAGGCCATCGAACAGGGGCTTGCCGACAGCAAAGCGGGGTGCACCCTTGAAGTTAGGGAAGTACGTGCGCAATACGGGCTTCCGAAATGAACGTCCACTGGACGAAAACGGCTCAAGATCATTTGGCCGGAATCCATAATTACATTGGCCAGAATTCTCCGGAATATGCTCGACACATGGTGGATCGTCTGACACGGCGATCCGAGCAAATAGCTGCATTTCCTTTGTCCGGAAGAATTGTTCCAGAATACCGTTTGGAACAAATCCGGGAGGTGATCGAAGAGCCCTACCGGATCATCTATCATATCAAGGCCGACCAGATCGACGTCTTGGCTGTTGTTCATGGGGCTAGAAACATTCTGAACAATCAATAATGTCCGAACCAACTCTTTGACCACGACGGCTCGCATGCTCGCCGCGGGTCAAGAGAGTCGTTCGGATTGAAAATGAGATAATGAATCGGGGAGAAGATTGTTTCACGCGAAGCCGGTGGAGTAGAGATGCCCGCGCAAGCGGGCATCTCGCCTCTCGGTACAATGGTCTGGGCATCGAAATACGCCTCCTTCATGGATTACGTGCGGTGGTTTGCGCTCATTGGGCCTGCGGGAGCTGCGACTGGCGCACTCTGCGCTCTTCCAATGTGGCCAATCTGCAAGAGGGGCAAAGGGAATGTGCCCAACAAAACCTCGGATGCGACTGCGGAACCCGCGCCGGGCGCGGCTTCCTCAGCGCATCAAGGCTGACGTTGGTCATCTGACCGAGGTTGTCATAATCTATTTTAACTACCTATTCCCGTGATTCCTACAACTTCAAGACTCACCGGCCCCAGCAAACCGGAGGTTGTCTGGCCCCGGTAACGCGTAGGGACCGTCGTGTAATGATTGGCCAATGTGTTACACACCATGACTTCAATCCGGTTCTCTCCGACTTGTACCAATTCCGTGATCTCAAATCGCCACGGAGGCGAGACTCGGATCCCGGCAAGCCGACCATTGACAAGGACCTCGGCGGACACGGCAACCTCACCAAGATCGAGCACGACTTTCCTGGCGGCCGGAAGGCATACCGTTTTCCGGTACCACGCCCCACCCGAATAGCTCAGCAACCCGTCAACCTTGGACCAGTCGCCAAGGGCCAGTGTGCCGGGAACGCATTCAATCTGGATCGGTTCATCAAAGGCTGCGCCCCCATAATAACCGCGCTCCTGTTCAATCCGCATCAGTACGGTTACTGGCGCGGCAGATGGCTTGGGTACCATTAATTTGTCTCCCAAGACCTCGAGTTCTGCGCCGTCGGCCCAGGCTTGAATTTTACCGCGCACCGTGAGGGTCATTGCCTTAAGGCCGGGGGGCGAGACAAACCGATACCAACCGACCGGCTTCACTTCATTCGCCCGCACGTCAAACGGCAATATGCCGGGAATGTTCCACCATGACGTTTCAAGCAGCGGGACCTTGTTTGCCTTAGTTCCGCCTGATTGAAGGGCCGCGACATCAGAGACAACAAAATAGGTGCGACCGGGTTTGTCATATTCCAATACAAGTGGGTTTGCACCTGCCTTCAGCTGGAGCGTATTACCTGAGACAACTGCCCCATTAACCCAAATCCTGGCCGGCTTGATATCACCTGAGTGTACATAAGCCGTCATCTCACAGGGCGCCAGGATCGTCGTCCAGAGGTATGAACCTGAGCCTTCTAACTCGTAAGTTGCCAAGTTTGATCCGGCCCAAGTGGAAATCGCTTTACCGATAACAATGAGATTGTCGTCCACTTTTTCTTTCAAGCCATGGTACCCCTGAGGCCCAGGGTCACCCTCTACACCCCGGCGCCAGGAAAACTCCCATGGCTCTCCCGCAAGAGCCAACGTTCCGGGATTCTCCAGGGCACTCCCGGATTTAATGAATTGCGGTCCAAATGAACACGTGACTTTTCGCCACGGTCCGTCGGATGCGCCCCCTTCGCAATACCACATCTGCCTAACCTCGGCCCCGATCAAGGTCGGGGTTGCCGGCCAATGGAAATCACCAAAGCGGTTATCACAAGTGGGGTGCAATTCAAATTCCCAGTCGCCGGTGATATCGATGTGAGACGTGAGATGTGAGACGTAAGAAGTAAGCGCCACTTTGGGCTGGCCGGGGCTGAAGACAATCAAGTGGATCTCGGTTTCCGTGAGGGGTAATTTCAACGTGGTGCTCACGGCGTCCTGGGAAATGACAGGAAGCGTACGCACCCCACCGGTCCAGGGATCCCAAAGTTCCACCTTGCCGGTGGCGCGAAAGGTAACCGCGGCATCCTTTGGTGCGTTATAGAGGGCGTAGAGATCGCGCGGACCGAGTTTGCGGTGCTGGATGAAGCCAGGGCCGTCATAGTCACGTTGGGGCAGCGCAGCCACTGTTTCTTTCAGGATGTCCGTCACCGGGCCGTTGGGGAACAGTTCATTCACTATGGCAGCGACTTCGGGGTCATTGCGCCCCAGTCGGTCGCTGGCTTCCGGCAAGGCGCCAACAGCCACCACGAGGCCCCCTGCCCGGTGGAATTCAAGTGCCTTCTGCAAGGTCGAGTGACGGATTGCTTTCATTGCTGGAAGAACCAGAACCCGATAAATCTCACCGGAAACATGCAGTTCTTTTCCGATGACGGTGGCTCGGTCCAGGGATTCAAAATCCATAAAATCAAAATCGATGGATTTGGCATAAAGCTGCTCAGCGGTGGAGAAAGCCCATTTCACCGCCTCTTCACCTCCTGCGCCGGCCTCCATGGGGGCAACCGGATAAAGAATGGCCACATCACAACGGTGATGACCTTGACTCAGCAGATAGCTGAGACGCTGGACGCAATCCATGAAACCGCGCAGGTGTTTCCAGTAGGGCATGCGGAAGGTGTTATCGGGCGGTGCCCATTCCCACCACCCCCCATGCGTCGAGTAGTACATGCCATGAAAAGAAAGCAGATTGAAGCCCATCACAAAATTGGCAAGGGTCGCGTCGACCAAACCCGCCGAAGTGGTCCCCCACCCGCTGCCATAGAAGCCTTCAAGCCAGACCCGCGAACGTTCGTATAGGTGAGCAATGGAACTGGCCACCTTAGCCTTGATCAGGCCTTTGCCCAGATTCGGCTGGTCGGCGCCGGGCCCCTGGTTCCAGCGTTGCGTGCGGAAGTAATCCCCGAACTCACAGACATCGGCGCCGCGGCCTCCGTGATCGCACCCCATTATCATCCCGCGTTGCTGATGCCAGTCGAAAACGGGCTTAAAAAATCCCTCCTCCGTCAGCCGGACCATCACATCGCTGTAATCCAACCGCACCTTGGGTGTGTGTGGCCCGACGTCGGTGAATAGCGCTGGCAACACCGGTACGATATCGTAGCCCTTCCGCCGTTTGAACTCTTCTGCGAAACGCGGTGTCCAGAGCCGCCCCTGCACGCCAAAACTGAGTTCATCCGAGAAAAAGAAGTTTAGTCCTTTCCCGCTCTCGCCAGGATAACGCTTTTCGAATGCGCCGAAGAATTTCTCGGCATAATATTTCCCCGAGAGCGGGTGCATAGGATCAATGGAATAAGGCACTTTAACAGCAATGACTGCCGCGTGCTGAGGCTGACCATCCGCCCCGGGAATGGTCGTAAACATCAGTGCCTCGGCAGGGAGATTATCCGTAACAAGGCGCAACTCCATACCCAGGAGATCTGGATACTCGATCAATATTTCATCAACCAACCAACCCTGGCCAAACCCGAGTGTGTAATCGCTCAAGCTGATACTGGCCCCCTGTTTTTTTGCTTCGGACATGAACCAATCAGTCAGAGTCCACCATTCGGTCGAGAACAAAGCCGGATCACTGGGATATGTCAGGCCGAAAGACTGGCCGCCTTTATCAGAATGGGCATAATTGATCTGGTATCCGGAAACCCCCATGCCTTCCATCTGTTGGAGATGCCAGCCGAGTCGTTCCTTGGTTAAAGGGTCGCCGAGCCACCAGTAAAACGGGACGACCCCGAATCCGGGTGGGGGGCTCTGAAACCCCGGCAGGACATTCAATTCCGCAGATCGGTTTGCTTGACCTACCGCCGATGGCGGAACGGGGGGAGAGGATAAAAGTTGTTGGCTCATGCCGGCAGTAGACCAAATCGTTTCAGAAACCACAACATTATGATCGTTGAAATCCTGATCAAATAGGGATTAAATAGAGAAATGAACGAGAAAATCAAAACGGTAGTACGCGGGAAAAAGGTGGGCGAATCCGCCGTCGTTCAGCTCAGGATTCATGATTTAAGCCAGCTCTTCAACTTAATGGATCCCTCCCCGTTTATTGACAAGGATCTGGATGCGGATGCGGAAAACTTTATTGAAAGCTGGGCACTGGAATTCCCTGTCAGCACACCCATCACGGTGGTAGTACACTTGGAACAGCCGCCCATCCTGGGTGTGCCAGACCCCCGCCGTTTTACGGAACTCGCGGTGCGAAATTTTTTCCAAAGTAAAGCCGATACAACACGACGTGAATTTCGCCAACTCATGAGAACCGGGCAAATCAGTCTGATCATCGGGATTGCCTTTATGGCCTTGTGCCTGACGCTCAGTAAGGTGATAACTCAGGAATTTCCTGTTTCAACCACTGCCGGATGGCTGCGGGAAGGATTGGCTGTCGGATGTTGGGTTGCCATGTGGAAACCCATCGATATCTATCTATACGGCTGGTGGCCGCTCTTGCGACGCCTGAGAATTTACCAGAAAATGAGCCGCTTGCGCGTGGAACTTAAAATAAAGGAGCCCGCCATTCAGGGCGCACCCACATCTCCGGCCCATACGGTTTGAACCTCACCATCGGGTAGGCACAAAAGCAATTCGCCGTTTTCACCAAATCCCGCCAGAGTGCCGGTCATCCTGCGGGCCCCATCCCGGACGGAAATGGGCGCATCAAGTCCTCCACAGCCTTGAATCCAACGTTCCGATATTCCTTGAAACCCGTTGTTTTCCCAACAGGCAAGCCAATGTGGCAGATGTTGTGAAAGCAGAATATGCAAAACATCCTTAACATTCCATTCCGCGCCGGTTTCGTTTTTTATCGAGGTTGCAGGTTGATCAATCATTGCCAATTGATCTGCCGTCATATTGACATTAAGTCCTACCCCCAGTACCACTCCGTCATCCCCGGCGCGTTCAGCCAGAAGACCGGCAATTTTACACCCCTTGACCTGAACATCATTCGGCCATTTCAGATTGGAGGGAATGTGGAACCCCAGCAGCATATCATCGATTGCAATGGCCATGGCCATGGTCAGGGAGGGCATCCGGCTGAGCCCGGCGGAAGACCGGAAATACCAGGAAAAAAGAAGATTTCCGCATGAGGGGGAAACCCATTTGCGTTCCAGCCGTCCTCGACCCGCTGTTTGGCGCAGAGCCGCCCAGATGGTTCCGGATGACAACGCCGGGTTGAGGCGAACCTGCTCCAGCAGACGGGTGTTGGTGGAGTCAATCTCGTCAAACCACTGAACCGTGAAGGGGTAAAGATTGTTTTCCGAAGGCATAAGCGGATGGCATCCTATGGGATGCGAATCATCCCAGTCAAGAATTGCCATCAGGCTCAGGCATGGTATAGTTACCGGAAAGAACGGAATTAAGATATGAACAAGCGCATTTCCATCCTACTCATGTGGGTTACTTTTAGTGGACTACTTCTGGCAGGATGCAGTCGAGATCCCCTGTCGGCGGCGATACGTGATATTGAGAAGGGCCAACTGCAAAATGCAGAACAGATCCTGGCCCAGGCCTTGCAGGAAGACCCTTCCAACATTAATGCACTCGTGAATCTCTACATCGTTCAGTACAAAAACGGCCAGTTGGATAGCGCGTTGTCAGGCTTTCTCCAAGTGGCGGAATTGGCGCCCAATGACCCGCGTTCGCTCGAGTATGCGGCCAGCATTCAAATGGATAATAACCACTGGCTTGAGGCGGCCGACCTTCTGGGCGAGGCGCTTAAGCGTGATCCCCGCTCCCCAAGTGTCCAGACGGCCCTGGCCTTGGTTGACTTGAATACATCAGGTCCTCTTCCTGCACGGGATCGTTTGCTCAAAACTGTTGCTGAGACACCGGCCTATCCCCCCGCCCTGTTTAATCTGGGTGTTATTTATCGCGATTGGCTTAAAAACCAGAGCGAATCCAGAAAATATTTCCAGCGTTATCTGGCCTTGGAGAAAAATGATCCCCACACCGTGATTGCCAAGTTGGTGATGAATGAGAAGGCTCGCAAGTCCGCTACTGCCACTTCCCCCGTCCCCGCTACTTTACCCCGGAATCCCCAACTGGCGACCGAAGCCTTTACCCGGGGAGTAGGTCACCATCAGAAACGGGAGAATGAGAAGGCCATTGCGGCCTATACCCAAGCCATTCAGAATGATCCGTCCATGGTTCGCGCCCATTATAATCTAGGACTTCTCCTCCGCGACAAGCGGGATTTGGTTCAAGCGCGGACTGAATTTGAACAGGCCCTTGCATACGCGCCGGGGATGTCAGACGCCCGTTATATGCTGGCGCTTGTCATGATTGATCAGGGCTTAGATGTCGACGCCACGGAGCAACTCACCACCCTGCTGCAAAAAACACCGCGCCACGCCGAAGCACATCTGGCCTTAGGACTTCTGTATAAAAAAAATCCGGCCAAGCGGGACCTCGCCCGCAAGGAACTTAATGCCTATCTCAAACTCGATCCCAGTGGCGCTTCTGCCAAAGATATCCGTAACTGGTTGAAATACCTGCAATAGGAAAGGATGGCGTCATGGAAAATGCGGGGTTCACCATAGCCGACCTGATCGGACTCGCGGTCGTCGTACTCGGGATCATCATGGGATTCCGGCAGGGCCTCTCGGGCCAAATGGCGATGGTCCTGTCCGGGCTCTCCGTCGCGGCCGCCCTTGTCAATGGTTTCACTCCCACGCGCGACTGGCTGGTCGTCCACTTCTCCATGCCGGCCGAGTTGGCTCGCATCTTCGCTCTCATCGTTCTCGTCCTCGTCCCCATACTTAGTATCCTGATCCTTTACGCGCTGATGCGCTATCTTTTTAAGATCACTTTTACCACCTGGATTGACCGACTGGGCGGCGCCATTGCCGGCGGTCTGACCTCTGCAGGACTAGTCCTGCTGGTTTTTATGCTGCTGAATTTTCTTCCTCCTGAGCGCTGCCCTGATGAAGTGGGTAACCGCTCATGGATTGCCCGGGAAGTGATTGGAGTCGAGACCCAATTCATCCAACGGGTCGAGGCTCGCCTTGAAAAAGGCGAAGACATTATTCAAAAAGCGAGAAAAGAACGCGCCGGTCGGCGCGAGAAGTGGGAAGAATAAAACGCCCCATGGCCGGCCTCATCGCAAAATCCGTTTTGGACGACATCCGTTTTCGTTGCGATATTGTGGATGTCATTGACGCCTACATAACCCTTCCTCAAAAAGGGACGATCATCAAGGCGCTCTGCCCTTTCCATAAGGAGAAAACACCCTCTTTCAACGTCAACCGTCAACGCCAGATATTTCACTGTTTCGGCTGTGGCGCGGGAGGCGATGTTTTCAAATTCGTCATGCTCTATGAACATGTGGATTTCATGGGCGCCATCAAGATCCTTGCCGAAAAAGCGGGTGTCCCCCTCCAATTCGAAAAGGGTTCGGAACCTTCCGCCGACAAGGAAATTCTCCTCACCATTCACGAAGAGGCGGCGGCCCTGTTTCACCGGCAGCTTCTGCAAAGTCCGGACGCGCAAATTGCGCGGGATTATCTCCATAAACGGCAACTTACCACGGAAGTCATTGAGGATTTCATGATCGGTTATGCCCCGGACTCCTGGGACTTCCTGCTCCAGTGGGCGCTGAAGAAAGGGCATCCCCTCCAGAAACTTGACCTTGCCGGCCTGGTGATCAGGAGGGAGGAAGACCGGGGTTCCAATCCCTATTATGACCGATTCCGGGGGCGGGTCATGTTCCCCATCCGCAATGAGCAAGGCCGGATTGTGGCCTTTAGCGGGAGAACCTTGTTGCAGGACCCTAAGGCCGCCAAGTACGTCAATAGCCCGGAGACTCCCTTGTTCCGGAAAAGCCATATTCTCTATGCGCTGGACCGGGCCCGCCGGGAAATCGTCGAAACCCGCGAAGCCATTATCTGTGAAGGCCAGATTGACGTCATTCGCTGCCATCAGGCCGGTTTCAAAACAGCGGTTGCGGCCCAGGGCACGGCGTTCACCGAGGATCACGCCCGCATGCTGAAGCGTTATGCCGATGGGGTGGTGCTGGTATTTGATTCGGACGAAGCAGGACGAAACGCGGCGCTTAAGGCCTCCGTCGTATTCATGCAAATGGGGCTTGCCGTACGGGTGGCCAGCCTGCCGCAAGGCGAAGATCCGGATTCCCTCATATTGAAGCAAAGCGCTCCTGCCTTTGCAAAAGCCCTTTCCCAGGCGGTTCCAGCCATCGATTTTCAGTTGAACCTGTTGCTCAGCCAGGAAGATGTCCGGACCGAAGTTGGCATGATGAAGGTCAGTCGGGCAGTCCTGGCCACCATCAGTCAAAGTCCGAATGCCATTCAACGGGATATCCTGATTCAGACTGTCGCCCGTCGTCTGGGCGTTTCCGCAGATGCCCTGCTCGTCGAACTGCGTCACTTGAGACGCAACGCGCCGCCACAACAGGTCCCGAATGCCACCACAAAGCCGGCTAACGTTGAACGCCCCATCAATGAAGTCCTGCTTGCGGAACATCTGGGGACCAATCCGGATCTGGTTACAATAATGGAACTGTTCCTGCCCTTCACGATGATCACCGACCCCACCTGCCGCGCTTTTCTGGAAATCTTACGCGACAGTTCCCGGGAAGGAGTGGACGTGATGCAACTTCTAACCGAGCGTGATGACGCCGAGCGCAATCTTTCCACTTTTGCGGCCCAGGTTCTGAGTGCACCCCACAAGGCCGGGCTGGAGGGAAATGATCGGCAGGCAGTGGAGGGACTGATTCTTGGGATGTGGCGCAATGAACTCCAACGCCGCCGCGCTGAGGTCGAACAACAACTCCAGACAGCTACCGAAGAACCGACCCGCGACGAACTATCAGCCCAGTGGGCCCAGTTAACACAAGATATCAACCGTTTGCGGCGCTGGGATACCGGCGAAGCCGTCCTTAAACTCTATGTTTAGCTTTCTCCAACCAGTTTCTATGCGAGAATTTTCTTGTGACAAGCCGTCTCTGCCGGTATTTAATAAAAATTCATTTTTCCAGGTCAGGATAAAATAGTGAAAGCACAAATCGGACAATTTAAGAAAGTCGCTGTTCTCAAAGGTGGCCCCTCCTCAGAACGCAATATTTCACTGAAATCAGGTGCCGCGGTGGCAACGGGATTGCGGATGGCGGGATACGATGTGATTGAAGTGGATATCACCGGACGGTCGCTGGTTCTACCGGAGCCTGTGGATGCGGCCTTTATCGCTCTCCATGGCGAGTTTGGCGAAGACGGTCAAATCCAGGAAACCCTTGAGGCCATGAACATTCCCTACACCGGCTCCGGGCCCAAAGCCAGCAAACTGTCCTTTGACAAGCGGTTGAGCAAAGCGGTGTTCATCAAGGCCGGCATTCCGACAGCGCCTTATGAGATTCTCGGCCCCAAGGGACACCGTACCCTCCCCCTGCCCGTGGTCGTCAAGCCCCCTTGCCAGGGTTCGACCATTGGAATTTTCAAGGTCAGCCGACCCGAAGAATGGGAATCCGCCTTCAGGGAATCGCTCCGGTATGATGGAGAAATCATCGTTGAGACCTTTATCCCGGGCCGCGAACTGACGGTCGGCATTGTCGGAAACACTGCTCTGCCGGCAGTTGAAATTCTGGCTCCGGACGGGTGGTACGATTTCGATGCCAAGTATAGCAAGGGGCAGTCCCGGCACCTCTGCCCTGCTCCACTGGACAAGGCTGTGGCAGATCAAGCCCGTGATATCGCCTTGCGTACCTTTCAGGCCCTCGGCTGTCGAGGCCTTGGCCGGGTGGATTTCAGGCTTACGGAATCGGGCGAATTATTTGTTTTGGAACTGAATAATATTCCGGGTTTCACGGAGACCAGCCTGCTCCCCGAGGCCGCCCAGGCGGCGGGAATCTCTTTCCCTGCTCTTTGCCGGCAAATCATAGAAATGGCAACGACGGATGCGACAGTCCCTCTGCCTAATGGAGTGCAACATGTGGTTTAAAAAGGATGGTAGCGAGGATTCGGAAAAATCCCGTCGTGGCGAATCTGCCAAGATCAACACCCGTCGTGACCAGAAGCTGAGCCAAAAATCGCCGCCCCTTCCAAAAATCTTATGGATTCCGATGATTGGCATTCTGGCGATTGTCATAGGCGCCCTGTTGACCTGGAAACTCGGAGCCGTTTTTTTCTGGGAGAATCCGAAATATAATATTCAGAAACTGGATATTCATGTGGAAGGGGCCACCATTACCGCAGCCCATGTCAGGGAGTACATGCGGATTGCTGAAGGCACAAATCTGTTTTCCTCCCAGCTGAATTCACTGCGATCCGACTTCCTTCGCAAGGCTCCCATCGCCAAGTCCGTCAAAATTCAGCGCCATCTCCCCGATACCCTGACCATTGAAGTGGTTGAACGGATTCCCGTCGCCAGACTGGGCCGGTGGGGATCCCTAGCCGTGGATCGGGAAGGTTATGTATTCAACCTCCGGGCAGGTGGACGGGACTATCCCGTGATCACGGGATATGCGGATAACGGGATGAAACCCGGTGCCCGGGTTGACCAGACGGCAATGAATGCCATTGAAATTGTGGATATCTGCAACCGGTCGAAACTGGGCGAACAGGTCAAAATCGCCTCCATGGAAGTGGGAGCCAAAGATCATCTTGAATTGTATCTGACTGCGGGAGAACACATTAAGATCGCCTGGGAGAATATGGATCAATATCTTCCCGATACTCGGCAAAAGGTGGAGCATAAACTGATCACGCTTGCCAGTGCATTGCGTGCCTCCGAGGAGCGGGGCCGCCGCCTGATCAATCTGGATCTGACTTTTTCCGATCAATACGTGCCTGCACAGGAGTATTAATAGCTATGAAAGTCTCAATTGTCGCTCCGGTATATAATGAGCAGGACAATGTAGCGCCTCTCGCCATGGAGCTTCACAAACTTCATGATGCCATTCCCGATCTCGAAGTCCTGCTGGTTGATGACGGAAGCCGCGACCAGACCTGGGCGCGTATTCTTGAAGCCCAGTCCCGTTACCCAACGGTCCGTGGGCTTCATTATGATCAGAACCGCGGCCAGAGCCATGCCATGCTGGTAGGCTTACAGATGGCGGCGGGCGACATCCTGGTGACCATCGACGGGGATCTGCAAAACAATCCGGCTGATATTCCCCGCATGCTGGAGGAACTTGAGGGGGCTGACGTGGTTTGCGGTTTCCGGGCTAAGCGCAAGGATACCTGGGCCCGACGGGTGGGCTCACGAATTGCCAATCGCGTCCGCAATTGGGCCACCCATGATGGCATTCGCGACACCGGTTGCAGCCTGAAGGTCTTCCGCAAAGTCTGCGTCACCGATCTTCCTCATGTGGAAGGCGTTCACCGGTTCATGCCCGCCTATTTCAAGCTCAATGGCCGCAGAATCAAGGAAGTGGCCGTTGATCACCGGGCTCGGACCATGGGGACATCCAAATATACCAATATGAAGCGATTGCCCCGAACGATTTTCGACCTGTTTGGGTTTGTCTGGTACCGGAAGCGCTACCTGCTCCAACTCGGGTCAGGACTGATTAAGAGGTCGTAGCCAGCGTCCCCCCCACCCCAGCCCTCTCCTGCCGGGAGAGGGGGCAGAAGTCAGCCTCAGAATAGGGTGTAGATGAAGGGAGCAACGGCCTGACCTGCGACGACGAAAATTGCCAGCAGAAGCAAGACCAGAACCACGGGGATGATCCACCAGGCCTTGTTGTGCCAGGCAAAACTCCCGAACTCCTTAAGCAACCGCCCCAAATGTTTTAAAAAACGCATACTATCCCCTTAATCTAGTGCATATTCCGTTCGCCAATTGGCTTTATCCTGCCACGGTGGCTGTTCTTTCTTGGACAATATGAACGAGCCCAGGACAAGGAAGTCCATTTCCGTCCGCATGAAACAACGATAGGCATCCTCAGGCGTCATGACAATCGGTTCGCCCCGGACATTGAAGGAGGTATTGATAATCACCCCGTATCCGGTCTGTTTATCAAAAGCCTTGATAATATCGTAGTAGCCGGAATTACTTTCAGGCGACACCGTCTGAACCCGGGCCGAATAATCCACATGGGTAATGGCGGGAATATCCGAGCGCACCTGATTGATACGGTCACGAATGGTCAACCGTCCCACATCTTCAAGTCCTTTGCAGCGCGCCTTCTGGACCTGGGCCACCAGCAGCATATAGGGTGACGGACGATCGAGTTCAAAGTAGTCGCTCACGCGCTCCACCAGACAGGCCGGCGCAAAGGGGCGAAACGATTCCCGGTACTTGATTTTGAGATTCATGACTGACTGCATTTTTTGTGAGCGGGCATCTCCGATAATCGAGCGTCCGCCCAAGGCACGGGGGCCAAACTCCATACGCCCCTGAACCAGGCCAATAACATGTTCAGATGCAATCAGCTTCGCAATTTCATCGGCCCATTGCAGGCGTTCATACTTGTGACCGGGGTAGTTGTGTGATTTGAGGAACGCCTCGACCGCCTCATCCTTGATATCAGGCCCCAGCAAGGAGCCTTTCATGAAATCATGCACATTGTCCGTCTGTCGCGGATGTTTCTTGATTTGATAGGCCACTATGAGGGCGGCCCCCAATGCCCCCCCGGCATCGCCGGCGGCCGGCTGAATCCAGATATCCTTGAAAATGCCTTCACGCAAGAGTCGACCATTCGCCACACAATTCAAGGCGACCCCGCCGGCCATGCACAAATAGTCCGCACCGGTAATCTTTTTGGCGTGTCGTGCCATCCGGATCACGATTTCCTCCGTCACGACCTGAATGGAGCGGGCAATATCCATTTCGCGCTGGGTGATTTCGCTTTCGGAGGAACGCGCGGGTCCACCAAACAACTGGGCAAACGCATCGTTGGTCATGGTCAGGCCATCAACAAACCCGAAATATTTGAGATTCAGACGGAATGAACCATCCTCGCGCATATCCAGAAGATTGTCACGGATGACGTCCACATATTTCGGCTCCCCATAAGGTGCAAGTCCCATCAGCTTGTATTCTCCTGAATTTACGCGGAAGCCGGTAAAATAGGTGAAAGCCGAATAGAGCAATCCGAGGGAATGGGGGAAATGCAAATCCTGAAGAATTTCCAACTGGTTGCCATCCCCGCGTCCGATGGCACTTGTCGCCCACTCCCCAACGCCATCCAGCGTCAAAATAGCCGCTTTCTGAAAGGGTGAAGGAAAAAATGCGCTGGCGGCATGGGATTCATGATGCTCGGGGAAATAAATCGGCGGCATCGTTTTCAATCCGCACTTTTCGAGGGACTCCTCGATTTCCATCGGGATCCATAGTTTTTCCTTCAACCATAGCGGAACTGCCATCATAAAGGATTGCAGCCCTGCCGGCGCGGTGCTGAAGTAGGTTTTTAAAATACGCTCAAACTTACGGATGGGCTTATCGTAAAAAGTCACGGCATCCAGGGCGCCCCCACGTTTTTCGAGTTCGGCCAGACAGTACTTCACCGCATTCATCGGGAAATTTGGATCGTGTTTTTTACGGGTGAACCGTTCTTCCTGAGCCGCGGCAATAATTTCGCCATCACATACCAAGGCGGCGGCTGAATCATGATAGAATGCGCTGATTCCGAGAATATTCATCAGAATTGCCTCTTATATTCTTCTTCGTCTGTCACCGGTTTGCGGGGCACCCAATAGGTGGCGGCATCCGTCGGGAATTTCCGGCACATCGGGTCAATGCCTTGCAACTTCAAAATCAAGCGGCCAGGCACAAATACCAGATAGAAAACCGGGACCATCAACGTCCAGGTAATGACCATGCCCACCCATTTGCCAAACCACCGGCCAAACTGCTCAATCCGGTTGAAGACGGGCGGGATAAACAGTCCGGAGACCAGCAATATACCGCTAATTCCCCACAACACTTTGGAGGCGATGGGTTTGCCAATGAAAAAGAAAATCAACCCGACCACTGCGGGTACAAGCGCCTGAATGCCTACCGTACTGAACGCCGGCTTCCCTGCTGCTTTATCGTTCTGCTTCATAATGCGCGCCACTTTACCGATACCTTTCCGCAGTTGCAAGCCCCTGTTAACCCGATGACAAAGGCATAAATAAATAACATTTCAGTGTCGCCGAAATTGTATTCAACCAATCCGTTTAAAATCAGCCCGACCAGGAGCAACAGGGCGACCCAAGCCACCTCGCGGTCGACCCCAGAGGCCTCCCGCACGGTTCGCACCCAGGCAATGTTGTTCAGTAAGATTTTCCCCATCCAAGACAGATATAACCCCAGGCCAACCCAGCCCATTTCGACCAACACCTGCGCCCAATTTGCGTGCAAGTGGGTGCGGTGTGGTTCCACGCGCCTGAAAACTTGTTTCATTTTCTCGTTGGTCAAACAGCCGAAACCAATCCCGGCAGGGTGTTCCCGAATCAGGGCCGGGGCAATCTTGAACCACATGGTTAAACGGCCTCCGCTCTCCACATTAAATTCCCGTTTCAATTGAGCCATACGCGTCTGAACAGGGGGCAACATGAAAAACACCACCAGCAGCGCCGCCATGATGAGTAAAGCCCGCCAACGGAGATGCATCACCACAGCAAACCCGATGAGGAGCATGGCGCAAAACCAGGACCCGCGTTTAAAATTGATCAAAAGTCCGGCCACCTGGAAGAGCAGTAGGGTCCAGCCCCACCAGGGGATGATGCGCCGATCCTTGATCGCAAACAGCAAGACTAATACCGACCCTACCACCCCTAGCATCAGCATCTGCCCGTCGGTCATGGACCCTTTGTCGATCAAGGCCGTTAGAAAATCCGGCGCCGGATTCCGCCAGGCCTTGATCGGGAACCACACCAGATCTTTAATGCCAAGCACGCCACAACCGATAAGGAAGGCCGTAATCACTTTCCGGTCGCGCCCGTGAACCGCCACCAGAGAGGCGGTGACAGGAATCAGGGCAAACCAGAATAACCGCCCGATCCTTTTCCATAATCCTGCAGCATCTCCATGAAAGGCAGAAAGGAAAATAGCAAAAAGGATAAAAGCCAGTGCGAGGCCTGTCCCGGACGGACTGCGCCAGGTGATCTGTTTCTTATAAAGCCCCATTAAGAACAGGAATAGACACACACCTGCACAAAGTTGTCCCAATGCAATAGAGAACGTGATGCTGAAAACCGTCGCCAACAAGGCGGCGAACGCCCGTTCTTCAATGGATTGACCTATACGCATGCCTGACATGAGCCAGAAAATTAGTGCAAGCCGCCTCCAGATGCAATATCTTCCAGCAATCCGACCATTATGAAACGACGACTTTGGATCTATATTCTGCCAGTTTTGCTCCTTCTGGCGGTTACCCTGCCCCATCTTAAACAAGGCGACTTCCGGGTTGAAACCGCTCATTACGCGGCAATCGGACTTCAGGCTTGGCAAAATCCCGCACTGTTCTGGACCCCCCATGAGCATCCTGCCGTCTGCTACTTTAACAAGCCGCCCCTCGTTCTCTGGATCCACGGCCTGTCCCTGCATCTTTTCGGCATCACTCTTGCCGCCGCCCGCCTCCCCTCCATTCTCGCCGCCATCGGTTGTGTGCTATGCACCATAGGCATTACACATCAATTTTCCGGCCGGATTATTGCTCTGACCACTGGTTGTGTGATGGCCCTTACCTATGAGTTCTTCCGACGCTCCCGTGAAATCTGTCTCGATATGTGGTTGCTCATGTTCATGTTGGCCACCGCCTGGATCTGGCTGGCTGCCGCCAGAAGCCGACGCCGTCATCTCTCCTGGCTCGCCGGTATCCCGCTGGGGATGGCATTGATGTGCAAGCCGTTGATGGCCCTCCTGCTGGTCCCGATTTTGTTTGTCTGGCTGTTTCTGGAACGACGGAATTCCCTGCATAGCGCCAGTGGACGGCCCGGAAGCCGGCCCTACTCATCCCTCCTTATCCCGACCGCTGTGGCGTTGCTTATTGCCTTGCCTTGGCATGTCTCAATGATACATCTCTATGGTGAAAGCTTCCTGCGCCAATACTTCGGACAGGAAGTGGTGGCGCGGTTGCAAGGCCACCGCAACCGCGAACCGGTGTGGTATTACGTAGTCGAAATCGGGCGTTCCTATTGGCCTTGGATGATTGCCTTGTTTGCCGGTCTTTTTCGCTGGTGGCGGGGAAGCGTCTCACGACACCACCGGCATTTGCTATTGCTGGCCTCCGCCTGGGCGGGCATCTGGGCTATCGTCCTCACCCTGTTTCCCGACAAGCGCCCCCGTTACGAGCTCCCACTTTACCCTATGATGGCCATAATCGCTGCATACGGCATTGCGACCTGTTCCTGTCCGCCACTCCGCCGTTGGTATCGGCACGGTCTGGCGCCCACGGCCTTATGGGTTATTGTCACCAGTCTCACCATCCAATTCCTGCCTATTCATTTCCAGGCCCCACCGGAAAAGGATCTGACGGCCTTGGTAGAATGGGCCCGGATGCAAACCCCCGAGCAAGTGCATTCCGCCGCCATGACCGCGATTGATGAAAGCACGATCTTTCTGAAAGCCGGTTACTGGCCCACTCCCCTGCGCCTGGCGCCGAAACCGCTTAAACCGGGCAGCCTGATTATCTATTCGGATGAATTCAAATGGACCCCCCCCCGCTCCGCCCGACCGGTGTTCAATCAAGGGCCTTACCACGTGCTGGAAACTTTACCATGATCACTCAACTCCTTAAACGAACGCGTGGATTGGAGCGCAACCTGTTTTTGTTCCTGGCCGGCATGGCCCTGCTTGGCGTCAGTGGCGGTATGATGGAAACCACTTTCAACAACTATGTGAGCGATACGTTTAATCTTGGCGCCGACGCCCGAGGCATACTTGAATTTCCGCGCGAACTACCCGGGTTCCTGACGGCCTTGTTTGCCGGGATGCTCTTCTTTCTGGCCGAAACCCGGATTGCCGGCTTCTCCGCTTTGGCCGTCGGTCTCGGCATGTTGGGACTGGCCTTTATCGGACCCCATTGGGCAGGCATGCTGATCTTTTTGACCATCTGGAGTACCGGTGCGCACCTCATGATGCCCGTTCGTTCATCCATCTCGATGGAACTGGCGACCTCCACCCAACGCGGCCGGCGCCTGGGCCAGATCTCCTCCACCGCCATCGCGGCAAGTATCGTTGGTTGCGCCATCGTGTGGGTGACCATGCGGTGGCTGCATGCAAGTTACCGTCTGATTTTCGTGTTGGGCGGTTTGGCTTCGATCGCAGCCTCCTTTTTTCTGTTTTCCATGCGCCTGCCCAATGCTCACCTGGAGCGACCGAAATTTGTCTGGAATCGCCATTACTGGCTCTATTACGTGCTGGCGCTCCTCTTCGGGGCCCGCAAGCAGGTCTTCATCACATTCGGACCCTGGGTTCTGATCCGCATTTTCCATCAGCCGGCTTGGATTTTCGCCCAACTCTGGATCGCCGCCGCTGTGTTGGGTGTGTTCTTCCAGCCGGCACTCGGCCGAGCCATCGACCATTTCGGCGAACGCGCGGTATTGCTGACGGACTCGGTGCTGTTGCTGTTGGTCTGCCTCGGCTACGGGTTCGCACATTGCCTGTCGAATCAGGTCATCGCGCTGGGGCTGCTCTATGTATGTTTTGTGGCCGACAACCTGCTGTTCGGTGTAAACATGGCCCGGGATACCTATCTGTCAAAAATTCTGGTGCAGAAGGACCACCTCGCGCCGACACTCTCTCTCGGCATCAGCATCAACCACGCCGTCTCGATGTCCATCCCTGCCTTGGGCGGCCTGATGTGGATTCGCTACGGACACTCCTCAGTGTTTCTGGCCACCGCCGGGGTTGCGGTTTTGATGGGCCTGTTCAGCGCCATGGTGCGAATCCCGGTCCCGCTTTCAGAAAAGCCCTTATCTGGAGCCTGAGGGGGCGCCGATGGCCACGAAATGCCGTTGGTGCAGCATGCTAAATACTGGCTAAAATAGATTGTTTTTTGGAATCAATGCGTCATGATAACCCGAAATTTTTATATGCAGACTCAACAATCAATAGAGGAAAAACCGTCCGTATCCGGACGGAGTTGTTGACCCATTACGTGGAGAGAAACGACCATGCCAGAACCCAAAACGGTTAAGGACAGTCTTTTGAGTATGCCGGAAATCCCGGAGGCGATCAGGAAGAAAGCCCTGGAAATTGGATTTTCGGACCAAATCCATCTTTTCTCAATCAAAGCGGATCTCGATCTTGATGGAAAATCAAGTCCGGTATGGCTGATCGTGGGGAAAACCCATCTTGCGGCTTTGGGCGTTGCCGCCGACCCTGTTGTTATCTGCGCCCCCATTGAAATATCATCCATCCAAAAAGTCCGCAGCGCCCAAACCGTGGGGAGCGCCTTTTTACAAGTCATGGTCGATGGGGCTTATGTCGATGTGGTCCGGTACACCAATGGAAACCGGGAGTTGTTCAGCCGTGCCTGTTCGGAAATCAAGCGCTTGGTGGATGGCAAACCCATCAAACCCGAGGCGCTCACCCGACCCAGCGAATCATTCTGCACCAAGTGCGGCCTTCCCCTGCCCGGTCGCAAGGCGGATTGTCCCCGTTGCAAAGGGCATGGGGGCCTGTTCAGTCGCACTCTTGGCTTGATGAAGCCTTACAAATGGAGCATTGCGCTGCTGTTCCTGATCATGCTCAGCGGGGTCACTTTGGATCTTTTGCCCCCCATGCTGACCCGGATGATGGTGGATAAGATCTTTACCCCCAGTGAAGGCGGCCCCGTCCTCAGTCATCCGGAGAGTATCCGGTTTTTGCTGATCGTTCTGATGGTGTTGGTCGGCGCCTCACTTGGCCGTCAGTTGCTGAACATTGTCATTTCTTACATCACCAGCCTCATCGGAACCCGGATTACAAAAGAATTGCGGGAGCGATTGCAATCCAAGTTGATGGGCTTGAGCGTTGAATATTATAACCGCCATTCTTCCGGCAGCTTGATGAGCCGGGTGCTGTATGATGTGGATTACTTCCAAAGCTTTGTGGCTCAAGTGGCACAAGGCTTTCTCCTCAACCTGATGCTGGTGCTGGGCATCGGCGCCATGTTATTTGTCATGAATTGGAAACTGGCCCTGCTGGTTATGTTGCCCATTCCTTTCGTGGCCGTGGGAACCACCTACTTCTGGCGGTATATCTACCCCCGTTATTACCGACTATCCGACAGCCAGTCCAAAATGTACCAGTTGCTGGGCGGACTGTTGAACGGGATCCGGTTGGTGAAGGTGTTCGGGCAGGAGGAACGCGAGAAAAAACGGTTCAGCGATTCCGCCCAGTATATGCAGAATACGCTGCGTTCCCTTCAGATCAGTCAGGGCATTTTCAACCCCATCATGGGGTTTATTTTCGGATTGGGCGGTTTGATCATCTGGTTCAGCGGCGGGCAAATGGTGCTTGAGAAATATATCACCTTGGGAACGTTGATGGCCTTTTTGGGTTATGTGGGAATGTTTTATGGCCCGATCTCCTCACTGACAATGTTTTCGAACTGGCTGACGGGATTTTTGTCGGCCGGGCAACGCGTCTTTGAAGTGTTGGACTCCCACTCGTTTCTTCAGGAGGATAAGACCCCCATCCGTATGCCTCAGATTCAAGGCGCTATCGAACTGCGTAATGTCATTTTCGGATATGACCCCTACACCCCCGTCCTCAAGGGAGTATCGATGAAAATCGAGCCAGGCCAATTCGTGGGGATCGTAGGGAAAAGCGGGTCGGGAAAGACCACGCTGGTCAACCTGATTTGTCGTTTCTATGACACTCATGAGGGACAAGTCCTTCTGGACGGCGTGGACGTGCGAAAAGTATCTCAGGAGGACTTGCACCGGCAGGTAGGCCTTGTGCTTCAGGAACCGTTCCTGTTCCGGGCAAACATCGCCCAGAATATCGCCTATGGCAGGCCGGACGCCGGGGCGCTGGCGATCATGAATGCCGCCAAATCCGCCAATGCCCATGATTTCATCGCCCGCAGGACCTCCAGCTATGACACCATGTTGGGCGAAAACGGAGCCGGCTTGTCCGGAGGGGAAAGGCAGCGCATTAGTATCGCCAGGGCCTTGCTATGTAATCCCCGGATTCTCATCCTGGACGAGGCGACCTCGTCGGTGGACACCGAATCCGAGCAGGAGATTCAAAAAGCCCTCTCGGTAGTTTGCAAAGGGCGAACGACCATCGCGATCGCCCACCGGTTATCCACCCTTAAGAATGCCGATATTATCTTTGTGTTTGATGACGGACGCATTGCTGAATCCGGCACTCATGACCATTTGATGGAGAAGCAGGGGATTTATCACAAACTGGTGATGATCCAAACCAAGCTAACCCGATTGGAGACCTGACCATGCCCTCGGAAACCGCTGCAATCTACCAGGATGAGTTGCTGGCCCAGACTGGAGTTCACCGTCTGACGCCGGACAAGACCAAAATTTTTGAAGGGACGTTCTCGCTCCTTCATTGTGCTGTTGCGGGAGATAATCTCTATCGTGGGGTATTTGCGGTTCTGATGTTTCCCATTCGGCACCCCGAGCAGTTTATCTCCCTGCGTTATACCGATCTGGAAGATAAAGAACGTGAGATCGGCATTATTGAAAACCTTTCGGATTTTTCTATGGAAGCCCAAAAATTGATCCGTGCGAGCCTGATGAAGCATTATTACGAGCAGGTCATCTCGCGGGTCATTCGCATTGAAAATAAATTCGGATTGCTGTTTTTTAAAGTCGAGTTGGCCGACGGGAATGTTGAACATGAATTCATGATGCGCTGGTCCTATAACTCGGCTGAAGAGTTTGGCGAAAAAGGCAAAGTGCTGATCGATGCGCATGAAAACCGGTATATCATCCCAGACGTCAGCCGACTTCCCGCCACTGACCGGCGTGAATTTACGTCCTACATCTACTGGTAGGGTATATTGACTCTCCCACGAGAAACCAATATCATATGGGGTTTATTCCAGAAAGGAATTTGAAGTCGCATGACGACACAGTTAATTGCTGCACGAAAAGGGGTTATCACGGATGTTATGGGAGTTGTCGCCCGTTTCGAGGGCGTTCCAGCTTCTCTGGTTCGAGACGAAATCGCCTCTGGACGGGCCGTTCTGCCGGCTAACCCGGCCCACCCCATGGCCCGCCCGGCGATTGCGGGGCGTGCCTTCCGGACCAAGGTCAACGCCAATCTTGGCCGTTCAACAGAACGCTCCGAGGCCGGGGAAGAACTTTGCAAACTCGGCATCGCTTTAAAGGCGGGTGCTGATTTTGTCATGGATCTCAGCGTCGGAAACGACCTGGCGGCCATTCGCGCAGGGATGCTCAAGGCCAGCCCGGTCCCCCTGGGAACAGTGCCCCTGTATGAGGCTATTTCCCGCCTTAACGGCAAAGCCATGGATCTCACGGCTGAGGTGCTGATCCAGGTCATCAAGGAACAGGCTGAACAAGGAGTCGACTTCATGACCCTGCATGCCGGACTGCTACAGCATCATGTCCCGCTCGCCATGAAACGCAAGTTGGGTATCGTGAGCCGTGGCGGCTCTTTGATGGCGGAGTGGATGCTCGTCCACAAGAAGGAAAACCCGCTTTTCACCCACTGGGATGAGATTATCGAGATCTGCCTTAAAAATGATGTCACGGTCTCGCTTGGCGATGGACTACGCCCGGGCTGTCTGGCGGATGCCAGTGATGACGCCCAGTTTGCCGAACTCGATACTCTGGCAGAGTTGGTGAACTGGTGTCGGCGGGATGGCGTACAGGTCATGGTGGAAGGACCCGGCCACGTTCCTTTCAACCAGATTCAAGCCAACATGGAACGGCAGCAGAAAGTTTGCGATGGCGCTCCCTTCTATGTGCTGGGACCGGTAGTCACCGACATCGCTCCGGGTTATGACCACATCACCTCCGCCATCGGAGCCACCGCCGCCGCCTATCATGGCGCCTGTCTGCTCTGCTATGTGACGCCTGCCGAGCATTTGGGGCTGCCTTCTGGTGAGGAGGTCCATCAAGGAGTAATCGCCTATCGCATCGCTGCTCATGCCGCCGACGTGGCTCGCGGCTTGCCAGGCGCCCGTGACATTGATGATGCCATGGCCGACGCCCGCTTTGCCTTTGACTGGAAACGCCAGTTTGAACTGTCACTTGATCCGGAACATGCCCGGAAACGATATGAGCTCACCCGGGTTTGCAAAGAGAGCGAAGCCGACCACTGCTCCATGTGTGGCCCTGATTTCTGCGCCATGCGTACCAGTAAGCGAATTTATGAACACAAAACCCATTGATCGTATCCTGGACATTATGCGTAAACTGCGGGATCCCGAAAAGGGCTGCCCGTGGGACCGCGAACAGAATCTTGAAACTCTAAAACCCTTCCTGATCGAGGAATGCTACGAGTTGATTGATGCCATTGATTCCGGGGATATCGAAAAACATAAGGACGAATTGGGCGATATGCTGCTCCAGATCGTCTTTCAGGTTCAGCTCCGTCAGGAAAAGGGGCAATTCGGGTTCGATGACATTTGCACGAATCTTGCCGAAAAGCTGATCCGCCGACATCCCCATGTTTTTGGTGACGTCACCGTGACCGGGTCCAAGGATGTTCTGACCAAGTGGGAGGAAATCAAGAACAAGGAAAAGAAGAATGGTAAACGTTCGGTGGTCGACGGGGTTCCAAACCACCTCCCTGCCCTGATGAAAGCGCATCAGGTCCAAAGCCGGGCCGCCCGCGTGGGCTTCGACTGGTCCGCTATCCATGATGTCATGGCCAAACTGGAAGAGGAACTCGAAGAGACCAAGGAAGCCATGCGTTCCGGAAATAAGGAAAATATTGCTGAGGAAATTGGTGATCTGCTCTTTTCCGTGGTGAATCTCAGTCGTTTCCAGAAATTGCATGCGGAAGAATTGCTTGCGGCCACCGTTCGGAAATTTTCGCGCCGCTTTCAATCCGTTGAAGCACTCGTACATGCCGCCGGAAAACAAATGACCGATTGTTCACTGGTAGAACTGGATGCATACTGGAATACGGTCAAGGCGAATGAGCAGAAAACCGATCCCGGTTTTTCAGCATCTTAATATCCGGGCAAAAAAACGGTTATTCTCCGATGATCTTGACTAGCACTCGCTTACGGCGCATACCGTCAAATTCGCCGTAAAAAACCTGTTCCCAGGGGCCGAAGTCCAACTTTCCTTCTGTAACGGCTACAACCACTTCCCGGCCCATAATCTGGCGTTTAAGATGGGCATCGGCATTATCCTCGGCGCCATTATGAGCATACTGGCCATAGGGCTTTTCCGGAGCCAGTTGTTCCAACCATTTCTCAAAGTCAGCATGCAGTCCGGGTTCGTCGTCATTAATAAACACACTGGCGCTGATATGCATGGCATTACAAAGCAATAGCCCTTCCTTGATGCCGCTATCACGCAAACATTTCTCCACCTGCGAAGTGATGTTTACAAAAGCGCGTCGGGTCGGGATATTAAATGATAATTCCTGGCGATAGCTTTTCATGAGTATTCCTCAATCAAGGTTCCTTCATGGAAGCAACGCGTCCGGAAAAATTCCGGGAGAGCGCCGCCACCAGGCTTTGATGAAACTGCTGGTAATATTCGCGCGTTTCCACGCCCCTACTGAGAGGAATCAGGTGAATGGCGATTTTTCCCGCATTCCGTTTGGCATAAAAACCTATCGTTAAACTCGGTGTTGGTTGATAATACCGGATAATATCAAGATCGCTTGGCTTCGTCTTCGCCATCTGATAGGCCGCAGCCACCTTATCCAGCATGGCCCGTATGCGGTCTTCGTCCACCTCGCTCACCTTTGACTGCCCTTCAGGGGGGCAGATAAGATAATAGGTGATCTGGGGCCTTTCGCCACAACCGGCCACCAAAACCAACCCGAAGACCACCACCAACAGCCTTAGCCACTTCGTTAAAGGGTGCATTATCACTTCCTTCATATTATCTGTTCGACCTTGTATCCGCCACGGCGGCGATCATTGATATAGATTAAACCGAACACCAGAACAATGACTGCGGCCAGCGGCGCCAGCCGGCGAAAAGCCATTCGGCCACCATAATTGTCAGCCGGATCCAGTACGGCTTTCACCTGTCCCACCACGTCAGTGGCTTCCTTGGAGTCGGGAGCTGAAGCAGAAGCCGCAACCGCATGACGCAAGGCATTGGCAGTACCCACCGGCACTGCCTGGCCAGGGCCCATATGGCTGAGCGTCGAGGCGGCATCATCAATAGCTGCCTGAATCTCTTTCTTAAACGGTTCGCGGGCGTTGGCCGCCAGCGGCGTATAGACCTCCACGACGCGTTGAAGTACCGCTGCGGCCTTGGAGCCATCGAGTCGATCGGGCAGGTTGATATCGGCAATCTTTCCAAGCCAGGGCGAGGCAATCATCCCCGATGCCAGCATCCCCATGCCGCCCATGAGCGCCAGCGCAAGGGCTCCGCCTTTGGGCACCCGTTCAGCCACCACCCCGAGCATGGTGGGCCAGAAGTAACAGACTCCCAACGCAAATACGGTGGCCGCAACCAGAGCTTGCGACATGGTTTCTGCATAACTCAACCAGAACAATCCGAGGCCGGACAATATGGCTGAAACCACCAGCATACCGGTTGGCGACAGACGGTGAACAATCGGGCCGGCGAAAAAACGCAGGACGGCCATCAGCCCCGAGATCCAGACCAGCACGAGAATGCCATGCATGCCCCCAGCCTGCAGAATAGCGGGAATCCAACGGTTCGGTCCCAGTTCCAGCGAAGCCGTAATCCCCATGCAAAGGAAAAGAATCAGGAATAGCGGCCGCCCGAGCGTAGCCTGGATCATTCCGCCAAACGACACGCCGGAGCGGACCCGTTCCGTGATGGGGAATTTCTGTCCAAGCAACAGGAAACCGTAAATGACCGTCGGGATCAAAATGAGGGCCAAACGCAACTTATAGGAACCCCATCCGAACTGACCGAAAGCGAAGCACAACAGGCCGCCGATCACAATGCCACCGGGGAACCAGACGTGGAAACGGTTCAGCATCTGGGTTTTCCGGTCAGGATAAACGGTGGCCACAAGGGGATTGCAGGCCGCCTCGACGGTCCCGTTACCCAATGCCAGGATGAGGGCTCCCGTAAATAGCGTCCAGAAGCCGGTGGCCACCATCATCAACAGGGGGCCGGCCAGATGACAGACCCAGGCGAATCGCAGAAGATTACGCATCCCGAGGGCATCACACAATGGGCCCAAGGCAATGATCGAGAGGGTAAACCCCCACAAAGCAGCGCCACCAATCTGGCCAACCTGCGCATTGGTGAGAACAAAGGTTGTCTTCAACGTACCCATAATGTCGCCAATCACGGCAAAGGCCACCGACGTGGAAATGAGGGCAAGGCAGCTGCCAATAAAGAGACTACGGGCATGAATTTCGTCGTGATCGGCGCTGGTGGTAGGGTTCTCTGACACGGTCAACCTCATTTCTAATTTATGGTTCAACGGGTGAAACCGGCATGATGTACGACACCTTGCCCTTCAGGTGGAACCCGTCACCCAGCCTGAGTAACCGTCTAAATACACCGTTCAACTTTCAAAATCAAGTCACCGCCTCAAGTTCACGAAGGGTGTCCCTGTCCAGATGAAGATGGGTCTGGAGCAGGCTGTCCATGAGTTGCCCCTTGTTCCGGGGGCCAATGACGGGGATAGTCAGAATGGGTTGGGATGTCATATAGGCAAGCACAATGGCCGTTACGGAGACCGACAGCCGCTTGGCGGTAGTGATAACGGCGCGAAGCCGGGCGTAGTTCAGCGCCGATTCATAGGCGCCTTTAACCCGGGGATCATAGTTTGTTTTCCCCGACACGGCGTGTTTGGTGAAAAAGCCGTTCGCCTGGGAAGAATACGGAATTATGGCCAGCCCCTTTTCCCGACAAAGATGGATGGAGGCCGGATCCATTGTCTGGAGTGTGGGGTCACCAAACTGTTTCGGGTCAGCGTAGGCCAGTGACCACATATTTTGTATGGCAACAAATCCGGCAAGTCCGTGATCGGCCGAATACTTGAGCGCTTCCGCCACCCGATTCTCTCGCCAGTTGGAGCAACCGACATATCTGATTTTTCCGGACTGAATCAACGCATTCAGTGACTCCATGATGTCTCCGACCTCTCTTGTGAGATCATCACGATGGAGCCAATAGAGGTCAATATGATCCGTGGCCAGACATTTCAGGCTCAGGTCAACATCCGCCTCGATATCCTCCCGGGCAAGACGTCCGGCCCCCATGGCGATCAACAACGGATGTCCGCCTTTCGTGGCGAGAACGATCTGATCCCTGTTCTTTCGCGATTTCATCCAGTTGCCAATTGTGCGTTCGCTTGCGGAAGAACCGCCCGGAAGCCAGTCGGCATAGACACGGGCAGAATCCAGAAAATTTCCACCGGCATCGGCGAACCGATCCAGCATCTCAAAAGCCTCCTGCTCAGGAATGGTCGACCCCATCAAGGCGGTCCCCAGGCAAACAACGGATGTATTAAGGTCTGTTTTTGACAGGATCACTTTTCTCATATTCTTATTCCCTATCAGTCCCTATTTGCCGGAGCCACAATCGTCCGACCAACCGACTGCGTTGCACCGCACCGAATAACCGGCTGTCGGCACTGACGGACCGATTGTCGCCCAGCACAAAATAGGCGTTGTCCGAGACTTTATAGGCATTCATTCCCAGTGCTTTGCCGTCGGTGCTCATCCCCGCCGGCAGATAAGGTTCCACGAGGGATTTTCCGTTCACAAAGACGGTCCCCTCCTTGATTTGCACCACATCCCCTGGCAAGGCGATAATCCGTTTGACGGAGAAATCATCCGGTATCGACATTTTGATTTCAACAATATCGCCGGGTCGTGGATCACCGATGCGGTAGATGATCCGGTTGATCAGATAGCGATCCCCCTCCTTGAGTGTGGGTAGCATGCTTGCCCCTTCGACCTCCCCAATCGACAGGATATAGCGGGTGATCAGGAAATAGCTCAAGATGGAACCAAACAGCATGGCGGCCAGGATTTGCGTTCGTTTTTCCCGTGACACCGAACGATAATCAAAAAACCGACGCATGCTGTTCCTGTTTCCGGCTTGACCGGACGCTCCACCCATTAGCAGTTATCGTGTGACCGGCGGCGCATTTCCCGGTTTTACGGCGGACCTTGATGCTTTATGAATTTTTTCTGCCGCCTCATGTTGTTTCGCCGTCATATCCCTGAATTCCTTTTCAAGGGCCTGCTTTTTCTCCCACACCTTCAAAACTCCGTCGCAGGCGGCATTGTACTCATCCATTGCTGCCGTCATTTCCGGAGTTGGATTGGGGCCCATGAGTTTCTTCATCTTGGCACGCTCGACATCCATCCGGGCAGCGGCTTCACCCATCCCGTTCCAGGCGGAGTTGAGTTCTCGAATTTGAGCGTAGAGGCTTTCCATGCGTTCCTTGTTTTGGCCTTCGAGCGCCATCTGCATATCCTGAAGAAGACCCAGTAATTTCTTATTAAATTCCAACTGCTTATCAAGAAGAGGCTTCATATCCTCGTCCTTGTTTATGGTCAGCATTTGGGAGATCTTCTCAATCGTGGCCTGCCGCTCAGTGATCTGTTTCTTAACTTGTTCCATGCGCTTCTGCTGCTCGTCGGCTTCGTGCTTCTTCTGCACTTCCATTTTTGCAGGATCTGCGGCATCCCGCTTTGCAGGAATAGGAACGGGAGTCTCTTCAGCCTTCAGTCCCTGCGCACCGACCACACTTACCGCCGCCACCCACACCATCCAGCTTCTGCAACTATTCACACGACCTCCTGTAGATTAATAAATGATTCAATACCTACTCAGAAGACGATGATGCCGGTCCCAAGTGCTATCGGTCAAGGAACAAAGAAAGATGGATCATTCTGGGAAATGCGATTGTCTGGCAGTAGATTGGGCGTCCGTCTTCACTTCTTGCCCCCCCCCTGCGGAAAGGGCAATCATTCCAATGGCAATGGCAATAATTCCCATCCACTGTATTGGGGCGACCTTGGAGTCGAATACAGTGCATATTACAAGTTGGCTGAACAACAGTGCGCCTCCGCTGGCAATACCCAAGGCGAGGTTCGGATTCATGGATTTGTACATCAGCATGAGGAGCCAGATGCTGGAGAAGCCGAACAGATTGCCTCCCATGAAGCCCCACATCCACCGTGAATCCGATGCACTTCCCCATTTGAAGAATACTTGTGCAATGACCTGCATAAACCAGAAGACAATCAGACAAACAACAATACGAACGCTCATCGTCAGAGATCCTTTCTTTCAGCCCCAAACTCTCGCGGATGAGCGATCACAAGCGATCCACTTCATCCTTCTCCACGATGCCGCAAATTTTAACGAAGCACAAGGTGATATCAGCCCATAACTCAGAAACCGTATACCCCTCGTAAATCACCCACTGTCGGCAGGTTGTCATAGTACTCACCTCTTGGTCCTACCCACTGATTGCCAACCTGTCGCATCGTGACGGGAGTCATGGATCCGTTTGAATTCTGAACGTTGATGACCATGGATATTGGCTGAATAGGCTGCTGGACATAAACAACCTGCCGGGGTTGCGCATAGACAACTCTCGGTTCTGGCTGGACATATACCGGGTGCTGAACCACCACTGCTTCAGAATGCGCCATTGTACTGAAAACTGCCGCAGCAAGGCCAAGGCCAAGCAACCCATAAACCAACTCCCCTCGTGAATTGCGAGAATACCCGCACTCGCGACCTCGGTCAGAATATCCATGATAACCACTTCGACCGATGTCTCCCCGGTAATCACTATAGCCCCTGCTTCCTCCTCGATCATAATCTCCCCGGCCACGGTCCCCGCGATACGGATCCGCCATCGTTACAGACGCAGCCATCATAATCGACACCACTACTCCGGAAACTTTCATTATCTTGTTCATTGTATTACTCGGTTTTCGAAAATTGATTAAACACACTCTATTAGCTTAGACGTTTAACTCAGGGATTTATTCAGATGAGTGTGCGGAGTGGGCTCGATCAACGAATAACTTATTCAACCCCAGAGAGTTACAAGGACTGTTCTCGACAATCTGGGGCGCCGGAGACCCGATTAATTTGGTCCTTCTCCTTCACGCAGGTCACGACAGTGTTGTCACTTCGGCAAATGCCTCTGGAGGAACTATCATTCTTCCCAAGTTGGATCAGAAAATGGATGGATTCGCTTCGATCCATCGGGACGCTCAAAAAGATCCAATCGATGGACGCCGAAAGAGTTCTGGGCACGGTACGTCTGAGTATTCACTTTTCGATTGGGTGGATCGCCCGACATTGAGACAAATGCCTTAGTCGAATGGCTCCGGCGACAGGGCTCGAACCTGTAACATTCTGGTTAACAGCCAGACGCTCTACCATTGAGCTACGCCGGAACAAAAGGTTGAAAAGAAGGGGCGAATACTAACAATGGAAATCAAAATGTCAATCTACCGTTTTTGAAATTTCCTAACTACCACGATGATTAAATAGTATTTCTTCGGATTTGCGGCTTAATCCGCATTCACATAGCTGCAATGGACAGTCCAGGGCATTCGCCACTGCACGCAGGGCTTCGCTTTCCTCGAGTGTAACCGTGCCATCGGCACTGATCGCCGCTACGCAGGCAGCCACGAGCTTCTGTTTCAACGGCGGCGTAGTCTCCGCGAGCCGATCCAATGCCTTGTCCATATTATTCAAAGAGGCGTCCCCTGCGGGCAGGAAAGACAGCTTCAAAGGACCCAGTTCGTGGCAACCGGCATGAAACGACTGTTCCGCCCGGTCTGGTGCTGAGGCTCCGAACCAGGCCAGCGCCGAAAGTACGGCAGCGATTTCGGAGGCCAGCGTGTCGAACGAGGTGATTCGCATTTTGACGGGTTTCGCCAGACCAAACTGCGTGTCTAAATGACGCAGCACCATGCGCAGGACCATGTATTCGAATAGTGAGACTTCAGAATCTGCGGACACCAGCGCCATGAGGTTTTTCCGGAAGGCCGGGTACTGCGATGGATCAAGATGTTTGAGGCTGCCTATGGCGATTTCCACCAGGGGTTGTCGTGACGCAGGCGGCAGGGTTTTTAATTCCTCCCATAGGGTCGCAATGTCTAAACACAGTTCTGACGCAACCTGCTGGCCTAAATAATCGAGTTGCTTCTGGCGGAAGTCAGTTCTGAGGTCGAGAAGGACTGCATAAATAACGGCTTGAGCCATTACGGGCGTATGGGCGGCATTTCGCAAGGCAACCGGGATCGCCTCCAGTGAATCTTTGGTGTTGAGCAGATTTGCCGCGGTGAGGGTTCCGGCTTGATTGACAATCTGGCTAGGCGAAATCGAGGGGATCGGGGGCGGAGTAGCGGAAAGTCCGGCAACTTGAGCGCTTAACAACTCGCTCGACGAAGTCGGGGTGGTAAGTTCGGCTTTAAACTGGGGGTCCAGCCGACGGATGCGTTCTTCCAGAGGGGGATGAGTGGCAAGTAGACTGAGGAAGGGGGAAGCGATTCCGTTGGCGAAATAAAGATGACTTGCCGCCTCTGCCGAGGAAGCGGCGAGTCGTGAACCTGCCGCCAATCCTCCGATTTTTTTGAGCGCATCGGACAAGCCGGATGGGTTGCGTGTGAATTGAACGGAACTGGCATCTGCCAGAAACTCACGCTGTCGTGATACCGCGCTCTTGATGAGACGCGCAAAAAAAACACCGATATAGCCAATAATCATCATCGCCAGGCCCAACAACACCAGAGCGGCCAGGGGATTACCCTTTTTGTCACGGGAACTTCCGCTTGACGTACTGCCCAGGATGCGAAACAAGAAGTAGCCCGTAATGGCAATGAGCAGAATGCCGTGCAACACGCCGATCAAGCGGATATTCAGGCGCATGTCACCGTTCAGGATATGACTGAACTCATGGCCAACGACCCCCTGCAGTTCTTCGCGATTGAGTTGTGTCAGCGCCCCATGTGTTACCGCAATAACGGCATCCTTTGGTGAAAAGCCAGCCGCAAAGGCATTGATGCCCTCCTCCTCATCCAGGACAAAGACCTTGGGGATGGGGGTGCCGGAGGCTATCGCCATTTCCTCCACCACATTCAAAAGGCGCTTCTCGTTGAAATCCCGGGTGTCAGGTGCGATTGGGCGGCCATTCAACATTTCGGCCACGGCAGCCCCCCCGGATGACAGGGAGGCAATTTTATAGAAACTGCCAGACGCAATGATGATGCCGATGACGAGGGCTACGATTCCGAAGAGTTGCAGGTCCCAGAGTGCCAGCCAGTTGAAGGGGTGATCCGGGATGGACGCAGTATCATAGTGCACAATCATGGCCGTCACGAGATAGAGCGTCGTGATAATGAGCAGGACGGCAAGCAGATAAAAAGCAATCAAACGGCTGGTTTGACGGCGAGCCGCTTCCTGATATTCAAAGAAGTTCATCGGAATACTATAGTGTCATAAATAAATTTGTCAAAATTACGGTTGAACCGGAAAGGGCGGTAGTATATAAGTCCACCTCCCTCAAAGCCGGAGTGGCGAAATGGCAGACGCAGTAGACTCAAAATCTACCGCCTTCACGGGCATGACGGTTCAAGTCCGTCCTCCGGCACCACCCTTACCCCACTCCTTGGAATCCGGATCCGTAATTTTGCGATATTCCCTTGCATCCCTATCTCTTATCTCTATAATCGCGAACCGTTTTTGATTTTAATTATGGTTGAAAGCCAAGGAGATTAATATGCGATACGTTGTGTGTATCAAACAAGTTCCGGAAACAACGGATGTGAAAATCAATCCGGTGACAAATACCCTGATGCGGGATGGCGTTGTTTCCATTATCAACCCCTTTGACATGTATGCCATTGAAGAAGGGCTTCGTCTTAAAGCCCAGCATGGCGGTACTGTTACCGTACTCTCCATGGGGCCACCCCAAGCGGAAACAGCCCTGCGCGAAGCCATTTCCATGGGGGCCGATGACGCGATTCTGGTTTCCGACCGGGCCTTCGCGGGAAGCGATACCTGGGCCACCAGCTATACACTGGCCATGGCCATCAAGAAAATCGGTAATTTCGATCTGATTATCTGCGGGAAACAGGCCTCCGACGGCGATACGGCCCAGGTGGGACCCGGCATTGCGGTTCACTTGGATCTCCCCCAAATCACCTACGTCCGCAAGATTGAATCGTTGGACGAAAAATCCATCGTGGCCGAACGGTTGATGGAGAATGGTTACGAAGTGATTCAGTCCCCCCTGCCGTGCGTTCTCACCGTGGTCAAAGAAATCAACGAGCCGCGTCTGCCCTCCCTGAAAGGGAAAATGGCGGCGAAAAAGGCCGTGATCACCACCTGGAAGGCCGCCGATCTCAATTGTGATCCCAAATGTCTCGGGTTGGATGGTTCGCCGACCAAGGTGGTGAAAATCTTCACCCCGGCGCCCCGTAAAGGCGGAGAGGTCTTCACTGGAGATCCCTCTGAATTTATTCCACAACTCGTAGCCAAAATGAAAGATGCCATTTTAAGCGCGGCACAATAAGGAGCAACCTATCATGAGCGATCCCATCAAAATCACCGATAAATGTGTATTCTGCGGCGCATGCGTCAAAGCCTGCCCGTTCGGCGCCATCACCCAGGCTGAGCGTAAGACAACGCCTGTCATTGATCTCCAGAAATGTACCCTCTGCGGTTCATGCGTGCTTGCCTGCAAATTCGACGCCATCTGGATGAAGGAGAAGGCGAGTTCCGGTATTGACCTGAAGGCCTTTAAAGATGTCTGGGTTTTTGCAGAACAGCATGATGGGGAGATTCAATCCATCACCTTTGAATTGCTGGGTGAAGGCCGGAAACTGGCCGATTCCCTGGGTATGAAACTCTGTGCCGTCCTGCTGGGAAGCAATATCGAGGGCAAGGCTCAAGACCTGATCTCCCGCGGGGCCGACAAGGTTTATGTGGTGGACCGCCCGGAACTGGCGTATTTCCAGGATGAATCCTATGGCAATGTCCTGATCGAATTGGTCAATCGCCACAAACCCAATGTTTTCCTCTGTGGCGCCTCCACCATCGGACGGAGCCTGGTGTCGCGGGTCGCGGTGAAGGTAAACGCCGGTTTGACGGCGGACTGCACGGAATTAGCGATTGATCCCAAAACGATGAATCTGCTTCAGACGCGACCTGCATTCGGTGGAAACATCATGGCCACAATTGAGACCCCCTCATCCCGTCCGCAGATGTCAACCGTGCGCCACAAAGTCATGAAAGAAGCGGCCGTGAATTCTGCCCATAAAGGGGAGGTTTCGCTTGAAACCATCGCAGAGGTCCTGCTTCAATCCAAAGCCCATCGCCTGAAATTCATCCCTGAAGTCGAGTCCACGATGAATATTGCGGAAGCCAATATCATCGTCGCCGGGGGACGCGGGCTTCAGTCGGTAGAAAATTTCTCCCTGTTGAGGAAACTGGCGGATGTATTGGGTGGCGGGGTCGGCGCCTCGCGCGCAGCCGTGGATTCCAACTGGATCCCCTACTCGCACCAGGTTGGCCAGACGGGAAAGACCGTTTGCCCGAAGATTTACATCGCCATCGGGATCAGCGGCCAGATCCAGCATCTTGCCGGTATGCAATCCTCGGATATCATCATTGCCATCAACAAGGATCCCGACGCCCCGATTTTCAAGGTGGCCACTTACGGGATCGTTGGCGATCTATTCACCATTGTCCCCCAGCTCACAGCAGAGTTTAAAAAGGTTCTGGGCAAATAGGATTGCGTTGAGCCAAAGAGAACGATAGATTCGTTTGCGATATATCTACGAGAGGTAACTAAACTATGAAGAATAAGCTTTTGGGTTCAGTATTGATGGTGTTGGCATTGGTTGTAACCGGCGATTTAGCATGGGCGGGATCTGCGACGCCCGAATCGATCATGGTGATTCCCGCCCGCCAGCGGATGGTTCAGTTAGCCTTCGAGATCTCCCGCTATAAGGAAGTGGGACTGGTCACCTACAACACCAGCCCCGCCCTTTCCGCCCCGCTGATTCATGTGTGGAACGGTCAGGAGTGGATCCAAATCAGCATGGAGGATTATGTCGAGGGTCGGTTCATGTCTGGCGATCCCAAACACGTGTTTCTGTTAGGTGATGCCTCCTCCATTCCCCTGAAAATGATGGAGGGTCCCACCTGGTACAAAGATCTCAACCGGATCACGAATCTGGATATCGCCATGATCATCAATCAAGTGGGTAACGTCCTGCATTTTAACTCCCGCCAATGGAAGGGATTGGCCGACACTTACGGCTTGAAAATCGAAGACCAGAATACGGAACGACGCCGTTATGGTCGCTGGGGTGCTCCGGGCAAGGAAAAGGAACTGAAGCCCAATACCCTCGAAAACACCATCCTTCCCCCTGTTCCGATGGTCGCCTCACCCATTGTGGAGAAAAAGACAGAGCCAGTTCCATCCATCAAAAGCGAGGAACCCAAGGCGAAAATGGAGCCAGTGAAAGCCGAAATGCCGTTACCTCCGAAAATCGAAGCCCCGGCACCAACGGCAGACAAGTCGGCGGTTCCGATCAATGTGACCATCAAGCCTGAGCAGGCCAAGGCAGACGCTCCGGCAAGCGCTCCCGCCAAGGTGGAACCGCCTGCGCCCGCGACCCCGGCGGCGCCCGCGGCAAAATAAATCAGCCTAATTTCCGACAACGTACGCCGCCCTCATGCAAGAGGGCGCGGGTCTGGGCACTAAACTCATACTCATTCTCGTATACCACTTCCAGAATGCCCGCATTGATGATCATCTTGGCACAGGTGAGGCAAGGGCTCAGGGTTGAGTAGATGGAAGCCCCCCGTAGCGCAATGCCATGATAGGCCGCCTGGGTGATGGCGTTCTCCTCGGCATGGCAACAGATGCATTCCCCCAGTGCCGTCCCGGACGGCGCCGTCCCGGCGCATCGCTCGCAGCCGCCCTCACAGCAATTTTTGACACCACGAGGGGTTCCATTGTAGCCGCTGGAGATGATCCTCTGATCCTTGACAATAACCGCCGCCACCTGACGACGACAGCAGTTTCCACGGGTGGATACCACCTGCGCAATATTCATGAAATAATGATCCCAGTCTGGACGAACGAAAGGTTCTGTTTTCATGCCCATTAAAATGCCTGCCCCACCCCACAATGGTCAAGCAGATAGAGCTCCCAAAAGTATTATACAATAAATAATGCATTTATCCGTTTGGAAGTATATACAACACCAATCCATGAAGAGTTATTTCAGCTCAAAAAACCTCTGCTTAACCCTATTGGGTCTGGTAAGTTTGAATTTTGCATCCGGATGCGCAACCGTTCGACAGGCACGTGAGGTGCAAAAAGGGGCGAGCGCACTCCCTGGAGAACGGCTGCTACTTCCGTCCGAAGTCGGGCTCTCCTCCAATAGCGCACTGACCCTGGCCCGGGCGGTGGAGATTCCCCTCGCCTATCATCCCCAGATTTTTCAAGCCGCCCAAAGCTTGGCGGCTGCAACGGCCCAGGTTTATCAGGCCCGGGCCGCCTTCTGGCCACAAGTCAGTACCAGCGCCGGAGAAAGCCGTTCCACGGCCAATACGGCGGGACAACCGGGAAGTTCCAGCGCGCATAACTCATTCAGCGGCTCCATTGGGCTCGATCTTCTCGTCTATGATTTCGGGAAAACACCGGCCCTCCTCCGACAATCCTATGCCAACCTGATTGCCGCCACAGAAAACTTGCGAGCGACACGGAGCGATGTGTCCTATGCCACCCGAACGGCGTTCCTGAGCCTTGGAAAAGCCATTGAACTGGAGCAGGTGGCCAACGAATCGGTACGCCAGAATCAAACCCATTTGGACCAGGTCAAAGCGTTTCTGGAAGTGGGACGGCGCACCCGATATGACCTGACAAAGTCTGAGGTGGACTTGGGTAACGCCAAACTCGCACTGATTAAAGCCAGGAATGATGCCCTGACCGCCCGGGCGTCACTTAACCGGAGCCTGGGATTGGCTATTGACCCCGGCTATACCCTCCAGGCAGATCTTTCGACAATCGTCACAGCCTATGCCGCAGACCAACTCATGAGTCGCGCCCGCCAGTTCCATCCCCGCTTAAAGGTGCTACAGGCCAGAGAGCGTGTGGCCAATGCAGCCGTGGATGAAGCGATTGCCGCCCTCTATCCTGACATCGGCCTGCAGGCCAAATACGGTTTCAGCGGCTCGCGTTTCCCGCTCATCTGGAACTGGTCGGCCGCCCTGCAGGGGGCACTTCAACTCTTTACCGGCCAGAGACAAACCTGGCGGATCAATGAAGTCGTGACCCAGCTCCGGTCCGCCCGGTCTCAAATCACGGAGTTCGAGCAAACCCTCTATGAAGATATTCTAACGGCAATCGGTCAACTGGATAGTTCACAGCAACGCCTTTCCCTGACTGATCTCATCACCAAACAGGCTGCGGAAAGTCTGGAGTTGATCTCGGAACGCTACCGGCTGGGAGCGGCCTCCTCAGTGGAAGTCACCGATGCCCAAGTGGCCCTCACCAATGCGCGGGGGGAACAGGTGAAGGCTAAATTTGATTATCAGGCGGCAATGGCTCAACTGAAGCACGCCTGCGGAGAAGAATAACTATGAAGCGATGGATTGTCTCAATAGTGATTTTGGTGGTCATCATCGGCGGAAGCCTATGGTACTGGAAACACACAACGGATGTAACGAGCAAAACACATTACCGAACCGCCCTTCTGGATCGTGGCGATCTCGTACAAACGGTTCGGGCCAGCGGGCTTATCGCCCCGATCCGGCTGGTGGATGTCGGGACGCAGGTCAATGGCCCCATCACTAAATTATGCGTGGACTTCAATTCGCAGGTTAAGACAGGCGACCTGGTGGCTCAAATTGACCCGATCACCTATGAAGCCAAACTGGCGCAGGATCAGGCGAACCTCATCGCGGCCCAGGCCAATGTTGAACAAACGACGGCCAAACTTGTTCAAGCCGAAAAGGAATTAACACGGACGAAGAAATTAGCAGAACAGAACATGCTGTCACAAACGGATCTTGACGCCGCCATAGCCACCCGTGATGCGCTGGCTGCGCAACTTAAAGTGACGATGGCCTCCGTTGATCAGTCGAAGGCCTCCCTCCGACTTTCCCAAGCCAACCTCGGGTATACCACGATCCGATCGCCGGTCGATGGCGTGGTCATTACCCGGAATGTCAGCGAAGGCCAGACCGTTGTGGCCAGCCTGAACGCCATGACACTTTTCCGGATTGCCACCGATTTGCAAACGATCCAGGTAGAAGCCAGCATCCCTGAAGCGGATATCGGGAGGGTCAGGGAAAATCAATCGGTGATCTTTACGGTCGATGCTTATGATACGACGTTTACCGGGAAAGTGGCACAAGTCCGGATGTCTGCCAGCACGATGCAAAATGTGGTGACCTATCCCGTCATTGTCCTGGCCGATAACCCGGATAAGAAATTATTCCCGGGTATGACCGCCCTCATTATTTGTCAGGTGGCCCAACGGACCAACGTGTTAAAAGTTGCCAACGCCGCCCTGAGATTCAAACCTGCGGACAAACCCGCGAATGGAACGGAGATCAAACCCAAGCGCTCCGGGTTCAGAGGCGAACAAAAGCCGAAATTATGGATCAAGAAAGATGAGAATTCCGCCCTCATCCCTGTTCCAGTAACCCTCGGTATTACCGATGGTTCGGTCACCGAAATTGTGGAGCCCTGTGCCTTGGCAGAAGGGCAGGAAATCATCACAGGCATTGATACCAGCACCGTGAGTGGCGATAAAACCGTCAATCCATTTGCCCCGCAAATGCCCGGTGCAGCCCGCCGCGCCACCCGTTAAACCATGCTTATCACCCTGCGCCAGATTAATAAAGCCTACCACATGGAATCTGTGGATGTAGTGGCTTTGAAAAACGTTTCCACAGATATTGCCGCAGGAGAATTTGTGGCCATCATGGGGCATTCCGGATCCGGTAAAAGTACACTCCTGAATCTTCTCGGATGTCTGGACACACCGGATAGCGGCAGTTATCAACTGGATGGCGAGGAAGTCAGTCGACTCGGGAGTGACGCCCTGGCCCGAATTCGAAACCAGAAAATCGGTTTTGTATTTCAGAACTTCAACCTCCTTCCCCGCACAACGGCTGAGGAAAACGTCGAACTTCCCCTTTATTATGGTACCCCGATGCGGAGCAGTGAACGTCGCAAGCGGGCTCAAAACCTCCTGACCCGCCTCGGCCTTCAGGGTCGGATGAAACACCATCCGGGCCAACTTTCCGGTGGCCAGCAACAACGGGTGGCCATTGCCCGGGCATTGGTCAACCAACCCCGACTGATTCTGGCTGATGAACCGACCGGAAACCTTGACAGCCGCTCTGCGGAGGACATTATGGCGCTCTTCCAGGAGCTGAATCGGGAAGGCATCACCATTGTCATGGTCACTCACGAACCGGATATTGCCCATTTTGCCAAGCGCGTCATCCAGATGCGGGACGGAGAAATCCTGTGAATGGGTTAATGGTTATAAAAATCGCCTTGAGGGCTCTTGCCCGGAATAAGGGACGATCTCTCCTGACCGCTTTGGGCATCATTATTGGTATTGCCGCCGTCATTGCTGTGGTTGCCGTAGGGCAAGGGGCTTCGACGAATATGCGTAACCAGATCAACAGCATGGGCAACAACCTTCTCATGATATTTCCCGGCAGCCAGAATGCCGGGGGATTTCGTGGAGGTTCCGGCACCCAGCAAACCCTCACGGCGGAAGATGGAGACGCCATCCTGACGGAAAGCCAATTTGTGACAGGCATGACCCCCCTGATCAGATCCGGAGCTCAATGTATTTACCGTGAAAATGATTGGGCCACCATGATTCAAGGGGTCAACGTGCAGTATCCGGAAGTGCGGAGCTGGACCGTCGCGTCCGGTGACTTTTTCACCGAAGCCGACATCAAGAGCGCCGCCCGGGTTTGCGTATTAGGCAAAACGGTTGCCGATCAATTATTCCAGGACGAAGATCCCGTTGGAAAAACCATCCGCATCCGGAATATGCCTTTCAGAGTCATTGGCGTCATGTCGCCAAAAGGTTCCGCCGCCTGGGGCCAAGATCAGGATGACACCATTATCGCGCCATGGGTTACCATCCGAAGAGTTCTGGATAAATCAAAATTCAATAATGTGAACCAACTGCTTTGCAGTCTCAAGACGATGGACAGTCTTCCTCAAGTCAAGGAGGAGGTTGGCGCCATCCTGAGGCAACGACATCGCATCAACGAGAGGGACGATGATGACTTCACCATCATGGATATGACCGAAGTGACTCAGATGATCACCCAGGTATCAAGCCTGATGACCATTCTCTTGACGGTCATTGCCTCGATTTCGCTCCTGGTAGGCGGAATCGGAATCATGAACATCATGTTGGTCGCCGTCAGTGAACGGACACGAGAAATCGGGTTGCGACTGGCACTCGGTGCCCGCCGTTATGACATTATGATGCAATTTCTGGTTGAAGCCGTGGTTCTGTCCGGAGTCGGGGGAATCATTGGGATCGCACTGGGTGTTAGCGCGGCGGGCATCTTAGGATCGGCCAACCACTGGCCGGTCATGATTTCCCCGGGTGCGGTGATCCTCGCCCTCACCTTCTCAGCTGGTGTTGGGATCTTCTTTGGTTTTTATCCCGCCTGGCGTGCCGCACGCTTGAATCCCATTGAGAGCCTGCGGCGGGAGTAAGGGACGCATCGCTGAGTTATGATCGACGACTAACAACTCAGCAACTTGTGCATCTCAACAATCAACCGGTCGACCTCCCCATCCGTACCGATGGTAATACGGATATAATCGCCGGTACGGGGCCCGGGAAAATAGCGGATCAGGATGCCGACCGATTTCAATCCTTGAAAAATTTCCTTGGCGGACCGGCTCTCATGCTTTGCCCAGAGAAAATTCGCATCCGACGGACAGATGGAAAAGCCCATCTGGCTAAGCACCTTGGTGAGTCGTTCCCGTGTCGCTATAATCTGATTGGCATTGGCACGCATATGGTCCTGATCAAGTATCGCTGCCATAGCCGCCACCTGCGTCATTCGATCAAGGTTATAGGAATCCTTGATTTTGAATAAGGCATCAATCAAGCCTTTCGGCCCCACCACGTACCCACACCGGATCCCCGCCAGGGAGTAGGATTTCGACAGCGTCCGCATCACCAGGACATTTGAAAGTGTCTTGGCCAACTCCATGCAATGCTCATGGGCGAAATCCACATACGCTTCATCCACCAACACGACCCCGGGAAACGTCTGGCAGAATTGACGGATCCGGGAGGTGGCAAACAGCATGCTGGTGGGCGCATTGGGGTTGGCCAGAAAGAATAGCGAGGCCGGTTCCGGATCCTGCTCCGACCACTCAAAAGATTCCGTCAATTCACAGGCCACCCCGCGGACGTTCCGGATCGCCGCTAAAACCGGGTAAAGGGAATACGACGGGTTGAAATAACCGATCGTGCCATCATCCTCAACAAAAGCCCGCGTGCAAAGGGCCAGGATTTCATCGGAACCATTCCCGGTAAACACCTGTTCAACCTCGACTCCATGCAAGTCCGCAATGGCCTGCCGCAATGCCGAACTCACGGGATCCGGATAGCGCCTTAGCGATTCAGGTGAAATGGCCGCCAGGGCTTCGGCCACTCGCGGCGATGGCGGATAGGGATTCTCATTCGTGTTCAGCTTGACAAGCCCCGCCCGTTTCGGCTGCTCACCGGGGGTATAGGCGGCCAATATCTGGACAGACTTCCGGATCAATTTATGCATGTGTCACACCTCAAATCTTATGCGAGCGGCACGGGCATGGGCGTCCAAGCCTTCCACACGTCCGAAAGCCTCGATCACAGGCAGTGTTTCCTGCAAATCCGCACGGGTAAACGCCATAAAGCTTGTGCGTCGGCGGAAGTCATCCACCGTTAATCCGGAGAACATGTTTGCGGTTCCGCCCGTAGGTAGCACATGGCTGGGCCCCGCCACAAAGTCGCCCACCGATTCGGGGGTCCACATCCCAAAAAACACAGCCCCCGCCGTCCGTACTTTCCGCAACCAACTGCGGGGTTCCCGTACCAGAATCTCAAAGTGTTCCGGCGCAAACTGATTGCACAGCTCCATTCCTTCATCCAAGGTATTGACCACCACAATCAGGGTTCCTTTCTCAAGAACTTTATGAATCGCGGTTTTGCGGGACAAGGTTTCCGCCTGAGCCACAAGCTGTTCCGCGACTTTTGCCGCCAGGGCGTTTGAAGTGGTAACCAAAATCGCCTTTTCCATCCCCGTTCCATGTTCAGCCTGAGAAAGAAGATCAGCCGCAACACATTCAGGGGGGGCCGTTTCATCCGCAAGGATGGCGATTTCACTGGGTCCGGCGACCAGATCAAGGGCAACCTCGCCATAAACCAGCTTCTTGGCAGCGGTGACATAAGCCCCGCCCGGACCGACAATTTTTTGAACACGGGGCACCGTCTTGGTTCCGTAGGCCATCATTCCAATAGCCTGAATGCCTCCCACACGATAAATTTCAGTGGCTCCCGCCATCTCCAAAGCGAAAAGAATATAGGGATTTACTTTTCCTTCAGAATCCGACGGAGTGCACACAACAATTTCCTGAACCCCTGCCACCCGGGCCAGGGTAACGGTCATAAAGACGGTTGAAACCAGAGGCGCCTGGCCGCCGGGAATATAAACCCCCACCCGGTCCAAAGGGACAAACTGCTCGCCAAGTTCCCCTCCCTTGGGACTGAAAATCTTCCAATCCTTCTTCATCCCGGCACGGGAAAAAGTAGTGACCCGCTTGTAGGTTTCCCGAGCCGCAACCCGGAATTGGGCATCCACCGTTTCGCGGGCTTCAGCCAATTCGGCCATCGTGACCCGCAGTTTTGAAGGATGTAAAGAAACTCCATCAAAATCTTTTATGGCTTTCAGGACCGCCACATCTCCATTCAAGCGGATGTCCTCAAGAATGGTACGTGCCGCCGTTTCCGCAACCGGATCAAAAGCCGGTCTTCTTAAAAACGAGGTCACAAGGGTTGAGGGTTTATCCGCAGCCCATTTTGCGATTTTGATTTCCATACCTTACTCCTTCTGCACGGGAACATTTTTCCAATAAAAAACCCGGATACGTCCCCACGTATTGCCGACGCCGGGCTGTCCGCGCCCTGCGCGCAATCCCCGGACAATCGATGAATCCACCGCTGGAATACCCGCCGGCTGCTCCAGCAAGACATGCTGCACCAGCCCCTTATTATCAATTTCCACGACAGCCGTCACCATTATCGAGGATATATTCGCCCCGTTTGAGGGGCCTGGTTGCATTGCAGCAAACTCAAATTGACGATTGCGCAGGGAGTCCTGAATATCGAACTGAATCATCGTATCATACGGAGTTACCCCGCCGTTGAGATTTGAGCCCGATTCCTGGGAGCTCTCAGGATTAAACTCCACCGGACGCAAAAACGAGGCCGCTGGAACGGCTGACGCCCCCCCCTGCCCTGACTCCATCGTCAAATAAATTGGTCCCGATATATTCGGCTTAAGAACAGAGACCAGACTTTTGTTGGGCAACACCCTGACATCCGCCTTCTTGCTGAATCCGTCAGGCGTTGGGAGCGGCATCAGAACCGGCGACCAGGTCGATCCATCCAGCCCCTGCGCAACCCGGATATACCTGAAAACAGGAATCGCATACCGCTCGGCTTTCACAGGGGGAACGGACCCCAGTGGCCACACCAGCCAGGGAATCCCCCAGAGGGCTATACCGCCGACAATGACCAGTGCCATATTGCGCCAGGACAAGGGGATGACGTATTGATTGCTCACACCCATCACCTCTGGGAAGGCCTTGTGGCGAGGTTGACTTCACGAAATCCGGCTTCGGCCGCCATCTCAAAAAGTTTCACAAGAGTGTCATGCCGGACCATCCGATCCGCCTCAATCACCATGGGCAAATTAGGCTTTTGAGTCCAGGCTGTAGCCAAAGCCCCGCGCAAGGCATCCATTTCCGCAGGTTCGCGGCCCAAATAACGCTGATCATCAAAAAAGAATATTTCATCCCGTTCCGCGCGCCCCACCATGGGAAGGGAAAGCACCGCCACGTTATGACCGTAATGCCGTCCATCTGAAAAGGGGGCTACGGGAAGTTGCAGAGTCATTCCCGGTTGCAGCACATTGGGTGCCAACAAATACAGGTATAAGGCGATCAGCAAGGTGACGCTCATCCAGGGAGCCGTCGCGATCAAACCCTTATTCAATCGGTTTTGCGGCTGATAATGCCGGAAGCCATGGACCGTCCACCCGATGGTTTTGGATTCGTTCGGTGTGATCATTCGTCCTTCTCCGAAGTGGCATCATCATGCACAAGAGGCATACCGGACAGGAACGCAATCATGTCGGAAGCCGCACGTTCCATATCAATGACAATTTTCTCTACTTTGCCTGTCAGGAAGTTGAACGCCACATAACAGGGTGCGGCTACCGCAAGTCCCACGGCCGTCGTCACCAGGGCTTGCATGAGCCCGCCCATCACATCGCCAGGCTGGACCAAAGGGGCCGCCGCCCGCATCACCTGTAGCGACTTGATCATTCCCATTACCGTGCCCAGAAGGCCGAAAATCGGGGCAACCTGGGCAATGGTCACAAAATTCACCAGCCGCCGTTCCATGCGCGAGATTTCAGTGCGTCCGGCATTTTCCATGGCCGTCCGGATCGCCTCCTTGTCGGCATGCCGGTTGAGGATTGCCGCCCGTACGATACCCGCCACCGGGCCGGGAGTATCATCGCAAATCGCCAACGCCTCATCGACATTTCCCCGTCCCAGGTTATTGCAGATCCCGGCGATAAAATCCTCCGCCTTGATCCGGGCCCGGTGTAACGACAAAAGTCGTTCCATAAACAGAATAAAAGCAAAAACGCCGGCCCCTGCGATGATCCAGGCGATCAATCCCCCTTCTCTCAAAAGTTCAAACATGGCTCACTCCTTACCAGACCCAGTGTTCAGAACGGATTTGTTCAATTCGTTTATGGGCATCCGTACTTGCCGATATTTTCGCTCCCTCAACCCGCTCCAGCACTTTAATGGCTCGTTTCCAGTTTTTTTCCAACTCCAAAATATCAGCGGCAGAAAAAGCCGCCTTGGTAAACCACACCGCCGCTGCGCTATCCTTCTGCTTGGCTGCCAAATATCGACAAACAACACGCGTGTAGTACTGTTCAAAGGCTTCCGTCATCTTTCCCATTTTGTCATAACAGCGGCCAATCTTATATTCTGCCTGAAGCTCAAGGTCAAAGGTACTCCCCGGACTCCGGCTCACTGACTGATATGATGAAACCGCTTCGGCGTAACGCTTGGGATCCGTCGCGCCCAGCGTAAAATGACAGTCCCCACGCCGGCCCCAGGCAGCACTGACCAAGGGGGAATTCGGATATTTTTCAATTAACTCATCAAACACCAGAATAGCCCGGGAAAATTCCCCTAATTCGCACAAGGCATCCCCTTGCAAAAACCGGGCCTCCGCAAGGTGCGGACTTGCCGGATAGGTTCGAGTCATCCGTGACAACAACTCCACAGCCCGCAGGTATTCCTTCTGCATCATGGCCGAACGCCCCGCCCAGATAAGGGACTGTCCTGCCAGGGGGTCCTGAGGTAATTTGTCGGCCAACTTGGCAAATTGAGACTCCGCTTCGGCATAGTGACCATGATTGAAGGCGAATTCACCAATCCAGAACATCACCCCCGCGGTCCATTCACTTTCAGGATAGCGCTCGATAAAAGCCTTGCAAACCTTAAGCGATTCCGCCTCCTGCCCCCGCATATACAGGGCCCAGCCCCGCATAAAATAGGCTTGCGGAGCCACCCGACTGCCGGGGAAATCCTTCACCACCCGCGAGAAATCATTCAGAGCAACATCAATATCACCCATCTGATAGGCGATCAGTCCATGCCGATGAAGCGCTTCGGCAAACAAACTGCCTGATGGATATACGGACATGACATCCATATAGGCCGCCAAGGCCTCCGGTACGAACGTCGCCCCCTGCTCTTCCTTCATTTCCGCAATTCGCATTAAGGCCCGCTCAGCCAAGGGACTGGTGGGGGTTTTCCGGATCAGTTCGCGAAAGCGACCTTCGGCTTCCTTCCGAAGAGTTTGCCGGGCGAGGCACTCACCCAATTGGTAAAGAACCTGGGAACTCAAGGACGCGTCGGGATATTTTTCAAGCACGCCGGCATACGCAGTCTCGGCTAATTTGTATTGGGCGTTAGCAAACAAGGCATCCGCCGCCTTGATCAACAGGGGCTCACACAGTACTGGATCCGCCGCCACCAAACCTGCCGCTTTCTCAAACATCGCGGCGGATTCGGCAAACCGCTGGAGTTCCCACAAGGCAAGACCTCGGCCTTTATATGACGCCAAGCGCCCTTCGGAATCATCAAATGTTTCCAGGTAATACTGATATTCCTGTGCCGCCTTTTCAAAATCTTTCAAACCGGAATACCCCGCCGCCAACTCCAACTGGAGCTCTCTGGAAACCGGATCATCCGTCATCTGGGCAATTACCGGATGTAACAGCGCCGCCCCTTCCGCAATTTTCTTTTGCCTGAGCAACCATTTCCCCCAGAGGGCACGAGCCCTGTTTTTAAGGGATGTGGTGGGCGCCAGTTCGACCGCCTTCGAGGCCGAAGTGATCGCCGCCGCATAATTTGTCTGGGCCGCATTTACCTCACTCAGGGTCATCAGCGCAAGGGCCCTGCGATCGATACGCACCAGAGAATCATCCGCCACAAGCGTCAATAGATTCCAGGCCGATTCCCATTTACCCTGAATCACCATGGCTTTGGCCAGCCACAATTTCCCATCCTGAACGGCAGGTAACGTCGGAGCCCGGGTGACCAGTCGCTCCAGTATGTTCCGGGCCGCAGATACATCCCCGGATATCAACAAGGCTTGCCCCCAGTCCAACAAGTTTTCAGCCCCTTCGAGGGTGACCCCAAACTGACGATCAAATCTCTCAAACACTGACAGTGCTTCTGTTTTCCTGCCTTCTTTGAGATTTGCCCAGGCTTCAAGCCGGGCGGCCCGGGGAATCAAAGCACTACCGGGAAACCGCCCTTCAAAATTCCGGAGTTCATTCAGGACCGCACCGGTGTTACCGGTCTCATACTGCGAGACCGCATGCCAATAGACCAATCCCCCGGGTTGCGTAGTGGGCATATTTAATCCCAGCGTTTCAATACGGGAAGCCATATCCTTAAAACGCCGCTGTCCATAGAGCGCCTCAGCCAGGATCACCATTGCATCCCCACGCAATGAAGGGAGTAGAGTGGTGTCCTTCAAAACCAGTTCCGCCTGTTTTTGCGCCAGTTCACAAAAGCCATCTTCCAGTGCGGTTTGAGCTGTGGCCAGGATGCCAGAAGGCGAATTCTGATCCCCTTGGGCAAAACATTCAAACACTCCGGGACGAATACACACGGCGACGAAAAAAACGGTTATCATCCCCCGCAGGATCATATTGAGGAAAGTCTGTTTCATGATCATTTCATGTGAATACTCAATGCCTTACCCGTATGAGATGTCGCGATCCGGGATACTTCCTCCGGAGTGCCTTCCGCCACAATCTGTCCGCCGCCATCGCCTCCTTCGGGGCCCAAATCGATAATGTAATCGCTCCGTTTTATCACGTCGAGATTATGTTCGATCACAAGTACTGTGTTGCCGGAAGAACGCAATCGCTCCAGCACATGCATCAGGCGCTGAATGTCCGCAAAATGCAATCCTGTCGTGGGTTCATCCAGCAAGTATAGTGTTTTTCCTGTCGCTTTCCGGCTCAACTCCGCGGCCAGCTTCATCCGCTGTGCCTCTCCACCGGAAAGGGTTGTTGCCGATTGCCCCAACTGAATATAGCCCAACCCCACTTCCGAAAGCGTGCGGACCTTGCGTTCGATGGCGGGGATATGCTTGAAAAATTCCAGAGCCTCATCAATCGTCAAGGCCAACACCTCCGCAATACTTTTGCCGTTATAATGGACTTCCAGCGTCTCTTTGTTGTACCGCAGGCCATGACACTGTTCGCAGGGGACATACACATCCGGCAGAAAATGCATTTCGAGCCGGATAATCCCGTCGCCCTTGCATGTTTCACACCGCCCGCCCTTGACGTTAAAACTAAATCGGCCGGGCCCGTAGCCACGTACTTTCGACATGGGCAATGCGGCAAAAATATCCCGGATCGGCCCGAAGGCACCCGTATACGTCGAGGGATTGCTCCGTGGCGTACGCCCAATCGGGGACTGATCAATCACAATGACCTTGTCGAGTTTTTCCGCCCCCAGAAGTTTCCGATGAGCACCGGGGATTTCCTTGGATCCATAGAATTTCCGAAACAGGGCCCGGCGCAAAATATCATCCACAAGGGTACTCTTGCCGCTGCCCGATACGCCGGTGATGCAAACCAGCAAGCCCAGGGGAATCCTGACCGTCAGGTTTTTGAGATTGTTTTCCGTACATCCCATGACTTGCAGCCAATGATCTCCCGGCTCCACCCGTTTGGCGGGCACCGGAATCGTCAACTCTCCGTTCATGTATTGCGCGGTTAGCGATTTGGAGTTGGCCAGTAATTCAGGCACGGTTCCCTGGTGAATGACCTGTCCACCATGACGCCCAGCCCCGGGCCCCAGATCGATGACATAATCCGCGGAACGGATCGTCTCTTCGTCATGCTCCACCACCACCACGGTGTTCCCCAGATCACGCAGTTGTTTCAAGGTATTGATCAACCGTTCGTTATCCCGGTAATGCAGCCCGATACTGGGCTCATCCAGCACATACAGCACCCCCACCAGACGCGACCCGATTTGGGTCGCCAGCCGGATACGCTGAGCCTCCCCACCCGAAAGGGAGCCGCTTTCGCGATCCAGCGTCAGATAATCCAGTCCGACATCCGCCAGAAATTGGAGGCGTTCCTGGATTTCTTTGATCACATCCCGTGCAATCTTGTTTTCCTGATCCGACAAGACCAGAGTCTTGAAGAATTCAAGTGCGTTCCGAACTGAAAGCCGGGTGAGATCCACAATGGATTTTCCCACCACGGTACAGGCGAGCACCTCGGGTCGCAAACGGGCACCCCCGCACGTCGGGCACCCCATTTTGCTCATGTAGTCACGCAGGCGCTGCCTTACAAAATCGCTGTCTGTCTCCTTGTAACGCCGGGCCAAATTCGGCAGAACGCCCTCAAACGGTTTTTCGTAATGACGCCTGGCTCCGCCCCGCCAATAGCCGAAGGTCATATCCTTATCGCCGGAACCGTTCATCAGCAGTTGGCGTATTTCCTCGGGAAGGTCTTTATAGGGGGTATCAAGGCTGAAGTTGCACTCCCTGGCAACCGAACGGAGCTGGGCTTTATAGTAAATCAGCAGCCGCCGTCCACCCCGACGCCAGGCCGTAATCGCCCCCGCATCCAGGGACAGAACCGGGTTTGGCACCACCAGTTGCTCGTCGAAAATCATCTGGGTTCCCAGCCCGGAACAATCCGGGCAGGCGCCATAAGGACTGTTGAAAGAGAAATGCCGGGCGGTCAGTTTTTCAAAACTGACACCACAATCGGCACAGGCATGCTTTTCAGAATATAATCGTTCCGACCAGGAACTCGTCTCCTGACCCGCCTGGGTCAGCGCAATCAAGGCCCCCCCGCCTTCCCGTAATGCCAACTCAACGGAGTCAGTCAAACGGGGTCTGATCTTGCTGCCCATCACCAGACGATCCACCACGACATCAACATTGTGAGCTTTTTTCTTGTCAAGTTTAGGAACTTTATCCACTTCCACCAATTCGCCGTCAACTCGCACGCGAACGAACCCCTGCTTCTGAATTTTATCAAAAATGGCATCATGCAGCCCTTTTTTACTCCGCAATAACGGGGATAGCAGAACCAGTTTTGTTTTTTCCGGAAGCGTTAACAATTGATCTACAATCACTTCCGCGGATTGGCCGGCAACCGGTTTACCACAGTGCGGACAATGGGGATGCCCGACATTTGCAAATAACAAGCGCAAATAGTCATGGATCTCCGTAGTCGTCGCAACAATCGAACGTGGATTTGAGCCAGCCGTTCGCTGTTCAATGGATATGGCTGGCGATAAGCCCTCGACATAGTCCACATCCGGTTTCTGCATTTGATCCAGAAACTGCCGGACATACGCCGAAAGACTTTCGACGTAACGGCGCTGTCCTTCGGCGAACAAAGTGTCAAACGCCAAGGAAGATTTTCCGGATCCGCTCAATCCGGTAATGACGGTAAAACTGTCACGGGGAATGCGGACCGTAATGTTCTGCAGGTTATGCTCACGGGCTCCAGCTATAATAATGTGATCGCGGCTCATAAGGGCATCCAGAATACGAATTTCTGCCGCAGGCGTCGAGTTCGGAGTTATATGCATTTCTCCCTGATAGTTGGCTCAAGTGTAGAATTATCACCCATTTTTTATATTCTTGTCTGCCCCCACTAATCATCTTACCTTTCCGACGTTATTGGCGTTCATTGTGCGAAGGGAAACATTAATGAAATTGAAATATTATCGATTATTTTACGTGGCTTTAGCCACTTGGTTCGCGTCCCTGCCGGCTTTTTCGGCTCCTGCCGAAAACCTCCAGATCGTGCATTCCCCTGTCATGCTTGCCGTACAAGGCCAGGAAGTCCTGTTCCGGGCGCAAGTCAAGCCCGGGGCCTACCCCGTCAAGACAGTTACCCTGTTCTACGCAGTCTCGCGTGATGCCGCTCCCTACAAAGTGGCCATGCAGGATTCCGGGGCGGGCTGGTTCACTGGATCCATTTCTGCCGACATGACCACCGGACTCGCTCAGCTCCTCTACTACATCGAAGCAAGGGATAATGCGGACTCAACCGCGGAAACCTCGTGGTACACAATTGCCGTGAAAAATTCAGGAGGCGGAACCACGACCCCAAAAGCGGTCGCGTCCTCACCAACCGGGAAAGCCCCGGATGAAAAAGGGAGTTCATGGACCAAGCCAGCCCTCATTGCGGGTGGCGTCGTTCTGGCAGGCGGGGCTGCATTGGCGTTGGCAGGCGGAGGTGGCGGAAGCGGCAGTTCGAGCGGGACCACTAATGATGCCGCAGGGACCTATAGCGGAACCGTGACGTTATGTGTTCAACCGCCTGCAAGCAGTTCAACCTGTTCATCTCACGCCATGACCCTTTTTATTGATGGGAATGGGATGGTCAGTAGCGATGCCCTCTACGAGGGAAAACATCTGCAGGGGAAACTTTCCGGAAATAACTTTCTGCTGGTCACTTCGTCAACCACCACCAACGGTACCGGGGAGATTCAATTCCTGGGGACGGTGGTCAATAACAGCATTGCAGGCTCAATTCAGGGAACCCTGACCACCTCGACCGGAACCGGCACCTATTCAGGGAATTTCAGCGCCGTCAAGTAATCCTTCAGCGCCGTCTAGACATTCTCTGACAGTTTGAACGAGTTTGGTGGGGGGGAATGGCTTTTGTAAGAAATGGCGGTTGCCATTCAAGCCCAGCCCCGCCACCGACGACTCCCCGGGATAGCCGCTCATGCAGAGAACTTTCAACCCGGGTTTCTCAGTCCGAAACTTGTTGGCTAGATTCCCGCCCGAGATTCCCCCGGGCATAACCACATCCGTTAGAAGCATGTCAATATTGTCGCGGTGCCGGTCCCACGTTTCAATGGCAGCGACTCCGTTGGCCGCTTCGAGCACCACATAACCGGAGTGACGGAGAATTCGCGCCACCAACGACCGTAAGGATTGTTCATCCTCTACCAATAAAATAGTTTCATGTCCCTTTGAATCGCATGCATTTGCATGATGGTCTGGTCGCACCTGCGAGCCCACCTGCAGCCGGGGCAGATAAATTTGAAACGTAGCCCCCTGCCCAACCTGACTCTCGACCTCAATCCATCCATGGTGTTGCGAGACGATCCCATGGACTGTGGCCAGCCCCAAGCCGGTTCCTTTACCCGCATCTTTTGTCGTATAGAACGGCTCAAAGATATGCGGCAAGTGCTCAGGCGGAATGCCAGAACCGGTGTCTCGGACCGTCAGTCGCGCAAAATTACCTGGTTTGGTGTTGTGGACGGAGGCAACATCGGCATCCACGTCGACACTGTCCACCGCGATGGAAATCTGCCCCCCCTCCGACATGGCATCACGGGCATTGACGATCAGGTTCATCAGAATCTGCTCGATCATGCCGGCATCTCCTCGGATCGTCACATCCTCTTCTGCCAAAATTATTTGCAACACGACATCGGCGCCAATCAACCGCTGGAGCATTTTATTCATCCCGGTCACAACTTCGTTCAGACTTAATAGCTGCATCTGCAGAATCTGGCGGTGACTGAAGGCCAGCATCTGGCGGGTGAGACTGGCCCCCCTCTCGGCGGCCAGAACGATTTCAGCAAGCCCAGAGGACAATTCTGGCGCCAAGGTCTCATCCTGACGCAACTCCGAGGCGTTCATCAGGATAACGGCAAGAATATTGTTGAAATCATGGGCCACACTTCCAGCCAACCGGCCGATGGCTTCCATCTTCTGGGCATGGAGGAATTGCTGCTCCAACTGGAGTTCACGGGTGACATCACGTTTGACGCCAACATAATTCACGATCTTGCCTGCGGCATCGAATACCGGCGAGATACAGGCGTCCTCCTCAATCAAGGCGCCATCCTTCCGCTTATTGACAAGCCGACCAGTCCATGCTTTCCCTGCTGAAAGGACCGACCACATCTGACGGTAGAACTCAGGATCCTGTTTGCCACTATGCAAAAGGCCGGGAGTCTTTCCTATAATTTCCTCACACTTGTAGCCGGTTGTCTTCTCAAACGCCGGATTAGCATAAAGGACAACCGCATTGATATCGGTGATCAGGATGGTTTCAGCCGCCTGATCCACCGCTGTCGCCAGACGGGCGCGCGATTCCTCGGCTTTTTTCAAATCGGTAAGATCGATATCAAGACAAAACAATTGGGGTTCCCGTCCCGGGATATTCACAATGGAATGACTAGAAAAAACCGCCACCCGCGATCCATCCTTCCTCATCAAACTCAGTGCTTCCGCAGGAATGGGCTTACCCGTCCTGGCGATAAGCTGCATGTTCCGTTTGACTTCCTCGCGCATTTCCGGCGGAATGATGAGGTCAATCAGGTTCTGCCCCATGGCCTCCTTTTCAGTATATCCGTAGAGATGCTCAGAGGCATGATTCCAATATAATGTGGTCCCGTCAGAAGCGTAACTTTGAACGGCAATGGAGGACACATCATGAAGAAACGTGCGAAAACGTTCATCGCTCAGCCGGACGGCAACCTCCACCTGCTGATGACTCTTCATCAGCTTCCACTCCCGGAGCGCGCTCGCCACAGTGCGTGGCAGCATGGCAAACGCTTCCGGCGACTTGACCACGTAGTCCAACGCACCCGCCTTCATCACTTCCACCACGATCTGCTGGTTTCCAAATGCCGTCATGACAAGGATCGGAAAAGGCCCCTGTCCAGCAGGTTGGGAAAGGACTTCAATAGCCCGCCCATCCGGCAGGTTTAAATCCATCAGTACGAGATCCGGCAAACGAGTGGCAATATAGGCACGGTATTCCCCCAACGTATGAACCGCCTGTACATCAAACGCATTGCCATCCATGGCAAAAGCGCGACGGATGGCTTCAATGTGAGCCTCCTCATCATCGACGATCAGCAGCTTGAGCGGATTGGTGTCCATCGTGAATTTTTAGTGTGGAAACTGATTCCATGCCAACCAGTAATAGCCGAATGTTTCCATCAATTTAGTGAACTGCGAGAAGTCTACCGGCTTGACCAGATAACTGTTGGCGTGGTTGTCATAAGCCCGGACCATGTCCTCCTCAGCTTTCGATGTCGTTAAGATGACCACTGGAATAGGGCTGAAATCGGAGTCAGCCTTGATCTTTTTCAAGACCTCCAGCCCGTCCACTTTGGGCAACCGCAGATCGAGAAGGATGATCCCTGGACGGGGCGATTTTTCGGGATTGCTGAAGCCGTTACGTCGGTGAAGATAGTCGAGCGCCGCCTGACCATCGGAAACATGCATCAAACGGTTGGCCAGATGACTGGTCTCAAAATTCCGACGCACGATCTCCGCATGAGCCTCGTCATCTTCAACCAGCAGAATAACAATTGGTTCGCCTTTCATCCTCTTCCCCCTATCTTAATATTTACGATCGCTTCAGACAGTGTAAAGTAAAAGCAAGTCCCTTGTCCAACGCCTGCAGACTCAACCCAGATTCGTCCCTTATATAGTTCCACGATCCTTTTTACAAGCGCAAGACCAATTCCCGTCCCTTCGACACCAGGATTGAGTTTCTCGAACAATTCAAACACTTTGGCCTGATGGCGGGGATCGATACCAATGCCGTTGTCTCGAACGTAGAAGATGGCTTCCAAATTATGCGTATCCACTCCGATATGGATTTGCGGCGCCTTCTGATCCCCCATAAACTTCACGGCATTCTCCACCAGATTCTGCCAGATTTCGGCAAGGCGAATACGATCACCGTACAGCATCACCCCCTGATCCTCCACTTTAATCGTTACCCCCCTTTCGCTGATGCGTCCTGCCACCGCCCCCAGCGACTCCTCCACAACCTCCCGGAACGCGATACGGACCGGTGGAGTGACCACCCGCCCAATCCGTGACATCTCCAGCAAATCATCAAGCAATTGACCCATTTTCTCCGTCGCCGTACGTATAAATCGTAAATCCTTTTCGATCCGACCGGCATCCCCGTCCGCGAGATCCTTCTCAAGGAATCCTAGAAAGGTCCTGACCGTAACCACGGGACTCTTTAAATCATGGGAAGCCGTATAAAGAAAACGTTCCAATTCAGCGTTCTTGTTCTGCAACTCCAGCGAATTTCTCTTCAACGCATCCGCCCCCGCCGCTTGCTCCCGGCAGAAATGGAGACTCTGTCGCCGCCAGACCATTCCCACGCATGCTCCTGCCCCGAAGAGCAGGACACACATCATAATAATGATCTGAAACAGGCGTGCTCGCACAGGGGCATACACTTCCGCTTTATCCATACGGGCCACCATCGACCAGGGCGAGTCCGGAATGGTGCGTGTAGCCGCCACCACCGGTTCCCCCCGGTAATCCGAACCTTCCATGATCCCCTCCTGCCCCAGTATCGCCCGGGCAGCAGGCATTGAAACACGATTCAGCGGCGCCCGCAGATTCAAGGCCGTATTATTTTTGAAACGGAGATTATTCAGGAAAACAGCCTCAGATCCTTCCCGGCGCACGAGCAGGGTTTCAGCCGTCGTACTGGCGGTGGGCCAGTATTTGATGAAAGGATAAAGATATATTTCCGGATCAATTTGCAAAATGATCACACCCAGAGGGGGCGCCGGGGCTGCTTTTTCAAGAATGGGGACAATAATCGCCAGATAGATTCTTTTATCGATTTCATTGCGATAAAAATCACACAGACTCACTTTCCCGGACTGCATGGCGGACGGGATCTGCTTCAATAAAGCGGAAGACAACGCTGTGCGGTTCGCAGGGACTACCAGACGACGGATGCCTTGAGTGTCAACCAGGCAAACTTGGTCATATTGAAATTCTTCCACATATTTTCCTATCCATCCTTGAAGCTGGCCCATCGACTCCGCGTCCTCCGGGCGTTCAATAAAGCGACGGATCATGGAGGAAAATGCGGCGTTTCTGAAAAGGATGGCGCCATCCCCCAAACGTTCAAGGCGCCATTGCTTGAGCAAATTTAATTTCAAGTCTGCAATGGTTGAAAGCTGGCGCTCCACTTCAACCCGATAATTGCGGACAAATTGTTGATACGAGAGATAACCAATGGTCACAATACCCGTTGCCATGAGAATAAATGTTAAAAATAAAATAGTCGAGGGTTCTGAAACATCCGGAGTTTGTCGCCGGACAAACCCCGGCGGATGCCAGACCAGAATCAGCAAGGCAAGTCCCAACATCAAGAAAGCGATCAGCGTATTGAGAGCGGGGGGCACGATTTTTCCCTCGTAAAGGAATGGCGTGCCAAAGAGGTAGGCCAGAATAAAGATAAGACAGACACCCAGTATCAACCCTGCGCATCCCAAGGCCAGGACCGCACGCCGTGATCGGATTGCCGACGGTGAAAGCGAAAGAACAAACGACAGGCTTGCCAACGCAAAGCACAAAGCGGACACAGGCGACATATGCCCGACGGGAACCCCTTTTACGGTACCAATAATGTTTACCCAGAAGTGCTCTCCGGCCCAATAAACACGCGTGCAGGACAATACAAACATAAAAAGCATCAGGATCGCACCCACCCCACACGCAGCAATAACCCATACAGATCGGCATTTCAATGGTGCCCAAACACGGACACAAACGGCCAACCCATAAACGATCAACAGAAAGGCTGTGTCCGGGGCCATCGGAATCAAGTCTGTCCAAAAGCTTGCCAAATCCGGCAAATTGAGAACCCACCCCAGCAGTGCTATGACCCCGATTCCCAAAACGACAATGGAAAGGATAATTAAGGAATCGGCGGCGGATAAATTCCTTTTGATGAGTCCTTTGGTTTCCATTTAAGGATTCTGCTTGAATCTGACATCAGGGTCAAGCGCCGGAGTCCGGGTAGACGCTTCTAAAGGCGAGGGGATTTGTGGTCAGCGAATCTTGCGCTTCCGCAAATATTCCTGTAGTCGCTCCATGTACAGGTAGAAAACCGGAGTCACATACAATGTCAGCGTCTGCGAAAACAGAAGTCCTCCTACCACCGTCAATCCCAGGGGACGCCGGGCTTCCCCGCCAGCCCCATAGCCAACGGCAATTGGCACCGCAGCTGCCAGCGCAGCCATGGTTGTCATCATGATCGGACGGAACCGCACCAGGCAGGCCTCATAGATCGCATCCCGGGCTGATTTACCCTGGTCCCGCCGGGCGGCAATTGCGAAATCGACCATGATAATGCCATTCTTCTTTACCAACCCCACCAGCATAATGATGCCAACAAACGCATAGATCGAGAGTTCAGCCCCAAACAACATCAAGGTCGCCAACGCCCCCACCCCGGCAAACGGCAACGCGGAAAGGATCGTCACAGGATGGAAAAAGTTTTCATAAAGAATTCCCAATACGATATAGATCACCAGAACCGCGAGAGCCAGCAACCAGCCCATCCCCTGGAAGGAAGATTGAAATACCTGGGCTGAACCCTGAAACATCGTACTGATGCGCGGCGGTACCACCTCACGCGCCAGGGCATCCACCTGCTCCACAGCACGCCCGAGGGCAACCCCTGGCTTGATATCAAAGGAAATCGTCACGGACGGCGTCTGACCGGAATGGTTGATGGTCATCGGGCCAACATCAGTTTTTAGATGCGCCACCGCATCGATCGGGATCAACCGCCCGTCCCCGGACCGGATATGGAGCCGCGACAACAAGGAAGGATCCTCCTGATAACGGGGTAGCATCTCCAGGATGACGGCATACTGGTTGTTCGGTGAAAGAATGGTGGAGATCTGGCGACTTCCGTAGGCATTGAAAAGCGCCGTCTCCACTTGTGCCGCAGTAATCTGGAGCGAGGAGGCCAGGTCACGGTTAATCTCAACGTTTAACTCAGGATTTTTTAATTGCAGGTCGCTACTCACATCTTGCAGGGAATCCAGTTCCCGGAGACGTTCCACCAACCGGTCCGCCGAACGGTATAACTCGGCCGTATCCGTGCCGGAAAGCGTATACTGATACTGGCTCTTTGATGAGCGTCCTCCAATATTGATCAACGGGGGGTTGACCGGAAAAGCCCGGATCCCGGTCACCCCGGACAGTTTGGCTCGCAAAGACTGAACCACTTGATCCGTGGTCATCCGGCGCTCCTTACGGGGCTTCAAGTTGATGATAAAACGGCCATTATTTGCCCCGCTGCTGCCCCGTGCCCCGGCGCTGGAGATGAACCCCTGAATATTGGGATCATCCTGAAGGATCCGGACCATCCGGTTCTGGTGAGTGACCATGGAATCGAAGGAAATCCCCTCGATGGCTTCCGTGGTCACATTGATCCGCCCGCGATCCTCACTCGCCATGAACCCCTTTGGAACAACCCAGAACAGATACCCGGTGGCAATCAGGGTGACCAAAACCAGCGCCATCATGACACGGGCATGATCAAGCGCCCAGCGGAGGCTGTCGGCATACAACCGCAACATTCCATCAAAACCCGCCTCCATGAATCGATACAATCGGCCATGTCCACTATGTGCCGATGCCCCGACAAACCGGGCGCTGAGCATGGGAATCAGCGTCAATGCAATCACCCCGGAAACCAATACCGCCGCGCCGATGGTCACCGCAAATTCACGGAACAAACGGCCTACCACACCGCCCATGAACAGAACGGGAATGAATACCGCGGCCAGGGAGATGGTCATCGACACAATCGTAAAACTGATTTCCTTTGTCCCATCCAGCGCCGCAGTAAAGCCGTCCTTCCCCATTTCCCGGTGGCGGACAATGTTTTCAAGCACAACAATGGCATCATCCACAACAAATCCCAGCGCCAGCGTCAGGGCCATCAGGGATAAATTGTCGAGACTGTAGTTCAAGGCCGCCATCACCACAAACGTACCGACCATGGACATCGGAAGCGCCAGGCTCGGGATCACGGTAGCCGACACATTCCGTAGAAAGATGAATATGACCAATACGACCAGAACCAGGGTGAGCAACAGGGTGAATTTGACGTCCTCAAACGAATCCTTGATCGACTGGCTGGCGTCAATCAGCACCTCCATCGAGACCGCGGCCGGGAGATCAGCATTCAACTTGGTCAGCAATTTGCGGACATTCGCCGCCACCTCCACGGTGTTTTGACCCGGCTGGCGTTGGACGGCCAGCACAATACTGCGCTGAAACAGCTTACTTGTGCAGTACCACGCGGCCACCTTGTTGTTCTCAACACTGTCCAAGATCGATCCGAGTTCCTCCAATCGCACAGGAGCGCCATTCCGGTAGGTCACAATCAGGGAGCGATAATCCCTGGCTTTGGAAAGTTGTCCGTCGGCCTGAACGGCAAAAGCCCGGTTGGGCCCGTACAAAATGCCGGTGGGAAGATTGACGTTTCCCGACTGGATCGCGCCGGCTACCTCATCCAAACCGATTCCCCGGACGGCCAGTTCATGGGGATCCAACTGAATGCGTACCGCAAATTTCTGCCCCCCGTATACCGCCACCTGGGCAACCCCGTCCACCATGGAGATGTTTTGCGCCAGGAATGTTTGCGCATATTCATCAATTTCATAAAGCGGCAGGGTGGGACTGGTAAGAACAAGGTAAAGGATAGGCTGGTCGGCGGGGTTCACCTTCTGATAGGAGGGCGGCGTATCCATTTGGGCGGGAAGGTTCCGCATCGCCCGGGCAATTGCCGCCTGGACATCGAGAGCGGCGGCATCCAGGTCGCGGCTCAACACAAACTGGAGTGTGATTTGCGAGGTGCCCTGGGCGCTGGACGAGTTCATGGAATCAAGACCGGCAATCGTTGAAAACTCCTTTTCAAGCGGCGTGGCCACTGCCGCCGCCATGGTCTCCGGCGTGCCACCACGGAGGGACGCCGAAACCTGAATTGTCGGATAATCCACGTTCGGCAGGTCGCTCACCGGGAGTTGGAGGTAGGCCACAATGCCAAAAATAGCCAACCCCAATACACTCAGGGTGGTCATCACCGGACGATGGATAAACGGCGCGGAAAGATTCATGGGCGCCCTGCAGGAATGGATTCAGGCTTGGTGGACGGCGTCTTCGATTTCACGAGGCTGCCGGGTTTGAGGCGGATCTGACCATCCACTACGATCTGATCACCCGGAACCAATCCACTGGCAATCACAGACAGCCCCGCCACCGTTCGATCCACCCCCACAAAACGCGGTGCTACGGTGCCCTCCAGCCCTACAAGATAGACATAAGTACCCTGTTGCCCGAATAAAACCGCAGACTCCGGGATCACCACCGCATTTTCCTGTTTGGAAAGCTGAAGGATAACTTTGACGAACTGGCCGGGCCACAAGACGGCGGGGACATTGTCGAAACGCGCCTTGAGCTGGATCGTGCCGGTATTCTCATTCACCGCGTTATCCACAAACGCCACAACGCCTGTGACGGCAAGCAGACCGGTGCCGCCCTGGGGAGTAGCCTTTAAAGTCAGCCCCCCCTGCTCAAGAC
>Ga0209697_10000100_pt1 | contig 121666 bp, 97 predicted proteins | sample AliMusrvi5mmetaG_FD_184115 | JGI IMG/M metagenome (GOLD analysis project Ga0209697, IMG submission 184115) | Freshwater lake bacterial and archeal communities from Alinen Mustajarvi, Finland, to study Microbial Dark Matter (Phase II) - Alinen... | ecosystem: Environmental > Aquatic >... | reverse complement strand
GTGCTTACCAGCGACCACCGCCGCCGCCGCCAAATGCAGGACGCTCTTCACGAGGACGTGCTTCGTTGACAGACAGGGCACGACCTTGCCAATCCTTGCTGTTCAGAGCGCGGATGGCGTTGTTCATTGCGGTTGCATCACCCATGGTGACGAAAGCAAAGCCACGTGGGCGGCCCATTTCGCGGTCCATAGGCAGGTGAACGTCCGTTACGTCGCCATATTGGGCGAAAAGTTCACGGAGTTCGGCTTCGGTGGCACTGAAGGGAAGGTTCCCCACATACATCTTGGTATTCATATCGTTGATCAGCCATGGCGTCGCCGCGGAAGACAAGACTGGCCCCGACTGCCGGGTTTAGAACACCACCGAATACTAAGACTCACCTGATGCACTGCCAATGACTTGCCTTTGAACGGGTGGTCTAGCTTCGCCACCACTCGCCGCATTGGAAAGAATAGCAACAAGTATTAACGAAATCCACTCCCGGCCACAGGCGTGGCTGGTGTGCGCTGTTTTTTTCGATGTCGTGCTGCAATCAAGCACCGGTCCCAAATGACCCTGCCTGCTACTTGACCGCAGTTCTGCCTGTGCAGCCAATCGCAAACTTCAAAAAAATAACCCAGAGGAGAAGACCAGATTCCGCGGTGGTCGCGATTATATCCGAAAATGAAGGAACGAGCTCTCTCTCTAGGCGATCGTATTCCAGCCTCCGGTAAAATGCCATGGGTGGCTATACCCGTTGGAAAGCGGCTGAGCAGCTTTTTGGCGAACCGAGTGCATTCGCCGTTGAGGCAGGGTTGTGGAGTTTTCGCCGATCCACTCCACCAATTTCCCACATAAACCAAAACAAACACACACTCCAACAATAAACATAAAATGAAAACGGCCACACTCGTCGCAATGGGTTTCACCGTCATACTTACCTCCTCAAGCTTCGCGGGAACCGTAGCAGACTCCTCGAAAGAGCCTGTGACAACTCCACCGCCACCAGACACGGGGGCCGGCCCCTTTATCGGCGCGGTCGCCGGCGAATTCTGGGTTCAGAATTTTTCCGTGGGCGATCCTCTCAAGGTCGACTTCAAGTTTAAATCCGGCGAGAGCTTTACGGTGCCCATCGGCTATGAATTTAGCAACGGCCTCAGCCTCTCCCTCTCGGCGGGCTACGACAAGGTGAGTTTTCAACAACTCACGGGCGAATTCGACGGGGACCACCAAAAAGCCTCCACCCAGGGACACCTTGCTTTTGTTCCTCTGATGGCGAATGCCGCTTACACGGTCCCCATCATCGGCAAGCTCAGTTGGTACATTGGCGCAGGATTGGGGGCCGTGCACGAAACCGCTTCGTTCCACACCTATGACAACGACGCCGACAGATCGATCACGTTCGGCAGGCTGGGCGCCCGTAAAGCGGTATTCGATGGCATCACCGACAACAGCTGGAGATTCGGCTACCAGGCATTTACCGGCCTGTCATACGAGCTGTTTCCCCACGCCTCCCTCAAGGTTGGCTATCGCTTCACGCAGGTGGACAACCGTGTGAGCGTCAACGGCGCTTCCGGCCGCGATCTCATCTGCCAGTCGGCCGAAGCGGGGCTGCTCTGGAAGTTCTAAGACCGATATTGTCAGGTCTTGCCGGCGGATTCACCCAATCCGCCGGCTTTTGGCATAGCCAGGTGGGGAGGTTCGCAGGCCCGCATTTGACGAACCTATCGTTTGCGTGCCTGCCCCGGGCTCTCTTGAATGCCGTGCCATGCCCGCTGAAATCCCCCCCCACGTCCTAGAGCAGCCTGCACCACGTTTCGACGTGAACCGGATTGAGACACCTGCCTATGTCGTGGACCTTGGCCTGCTGCGGCAGAACCTCGAAAAACTCGCGATGGTGCAGCGGGAAGCAGGCTGCAAAGTGCTGCTCGCGCTGAAGGGTTTCTCGATGTTCTCCACCTTCGGACTGGTCCGCCAGTACCTCAGCGGCTGCTGCGCCAGCGGTATTCATGAGGCGCAGCTCGCGCATGAGGAATTTGGCAAGGAGGTGCACGTCTATGCCCCTGCTTACAAGGAGGAGGAGATGCGCCAGATCATTCCCATCGCCGACCACGTCAGCTTCAATTCCCTGCGCCAGTGGCGCACCCACCGCCCCCTGATCGAAGCCGCCAAAGCCCGGGGCCATGCCCCCAGCCCCGGTCTGCGAGTAAACCCTGAGCACTCGGAGGTGGAAGTGTCACTCTACGATCCATGCTCGCCTGGATGCCGCCTGGGCACCCGGGCTGATGCGATGGAGAATGAAGACCTCAGCGGCCTGGAGGGCCTGCACTTCCACGCCCTGTGCGAGCAGAACTCGGACACGTTGGAACGGGTCGTTGGCGCGGTGGAGAAACGCTTCCCCAAATTCCTCGAACAGGTGAAGTGGGTCAACATGGGGGGCGGTCATCACATCACCCGCAGCAACTATGACGTGGACCGCCTCATCCGCCTCGTCCAGGGCTTCAAGCAGCGCTGGGGCAAGGACGTGTACCTCGAGCCCGGCGAAGCCGTGGCCCTCAACACCGGCTACCTCGTCGCCAGCGTTCTGGATATCGTGGGGGAGAAGAAAGGTTCGGCCGGGAGTCTGATCCTCCCCACTGCCATCCTCGACACCTCCGCCACTGCGCACATGCCGGACACCCTGGAGATGCCCTACCGCGCGCATATCATCGGCGCGGACTGGCCGGACGCGCTTCCCCACACCTACCGGTTAGGTGGCATGACCTGTCTCGCCGGCGACGTGATCAACGACTACTCCTTCCCCGAGCCCCTGCAAATCGGCCAGAAGCTTGTGTTCACCGACATGGCGCACTACACCATGGTGAAGACTACCACCTTCAACGGCGTGCCCCACCCCGACATCGACACCTATGATCCCGACACGGACGAACTGCGTGTGGTGCGCCGCTTCGGCTACGAGGATTTTAAGCAAAAATTATCCTAAGCGCCTTATTACCATCCATGAAGACAGTCCAGACACCCCAAGGCGAAGTCAGGCTCCTTGATCCATCTGTCGAATTGCTGCGGGCCATTCGGACTTTCTTGCCTTTCGGCGCGGTTCGCTATGTGCCTCCGCAGGAAGGTGCCGATTTCGGCTTGGTTATGCAATGCGGCCCACATGAAATCTACGGAGTCAAACAACAGCCGGTGGACTGTGACGAGCCGCAGAGCTGGGTCTCTTACGAGGCGAACAGCATTCTTATCGCGCACAGCCTGGCAAGCTACCGGACGCTCGGATTTACCGGGTTGTTCATGCCCTGCGCCTACATCCGCAACAAAGACGCCGGGCGCTGTGAATCAGGCATCGCCTACTTTGGATTTCCCTCGCCGCGCGGTCGCGAAAGCCTCGAGTATCCTTGGGAGCCCGCTTACGACAGGCAGTTTGGACAAGGTTTTACCACGATGATGACCGGTTTCATTCGGTCGCTCCAGGAGAGCTCCCGCGATACCGGCATCACACTTTCACAACCCATCGGCCTTGATGTGTGCCGTCGGCTACAGCTCGGTACGCTTGGTTTTGGCTTCATGGTCATCGGTCCACACATTATCTGTGTCAAAACGCTGATCTCCGAGAGGGACCCAGTTTGGACGGTTCTCAGGGTCACGGGTGTCACTGAGGTTTTTCATGTCCCGAGCATCCCCGCTGCTATCAGTGAAGATGAGTTGCCTGCCGCAAAGCCGACAAGATAACGCCAATTTCCACTCTCATTCCCTTCACCACGTTCCGCCCAGCGCCTTGATCAGGCGCACGGTGGCGATCAGGCGCTGCGCCCGCACCTGCGCAGCCTGGAGTTCCAGCGCGAGGCTGGTGCGCTCGGCATCGAGCAATTCCAGGTAGCTCACCGCCCCGCCCTCATAGCGGCTGCGCACCAGGTCGGTGGCACGGTTGGCAGCTGTTACGGCATCCGTCTGCGCGGCGGACTGAAGCCCCCGATGATGAATCTGAGTGAGCGAGGTCTCCACGTCCTTGACCGCCGAGAGCACGGCCTGACGATATGACGCCAGCGCCTCCTCGTGCACGGCCTTGGCACGCGCCACCTTCGCCTTGGTGACAAAATAGCCCGTGATCGGCAGGCTCACCGCCGGACCAAAGGACCACACATCGGTCTTCGGGCCGAACAGGCTGCTGGCATCCTTGCTCAAATAGCCACCTTCAGCCGTGAGGCGCACAGCCGGGAAATAACCAGCCTTCTCCACGCCTATCAGGGCGTTGGTCGAGGCCACTTTGCGTTCCGCGCTGGCGATGTCAGGACGGCGCTCCAGCGCATCCGCCGGAATGCCCGAAGGAATGCCTGGAGGATTGTTGCTCAGAGGGCGCTCGCCTACGTTGAAGGTGGTGGCCGGCTGCCCGCATAGCACGGACAAGGCCGCCACGAGTTCGCCGCGCTGGCGCTGCAAGTCCGCCACATCCGCGCGGGTGGACGCCAGCTCGCTGTGCGCCCTGGCCGCATCCACTTCCGGCACGACACCAGCCTTGAAGCGCTGGTCAATGATCCCCGCGCTCTTCTCACGGGAATCGAGCGTCCGGCGCAGAACGCCGAGCTCCGCATCAAAGGCGCATACCCCAAAGTAATCCGCGGCGACCTCGCCTGTGAGAGTGAGCAGCACGTTTTGATAATCTGCGGCACTGCCTTCAGCGTCCGCATTCGCGGACTCGACCGAGCGCCGGATGCGGCCCCACAAGTCGAGTTCGTAGCTCAGGTCCAGAGCCACGCTGTTGGTGTTGATCAGGGCCGCCGGGATGGCGATGGGCACCGGGCTGGGTGCCCGGCCGGAGGTCTGCTCACGCTTGAAAGCACCGTTCGCCGTGGCGCTCGGCACGTATGCAATCACGCTCGCATTCGCCGTCGCACGGGCTTGATTCACCCGTGCGAACGCAGCACGCACATCGTTGTTGCCTGCGACGGCCATCGCTTCGAGGCGGTTCAGTTCACGATCTTTGAATACCGTCCACCACTCCCCCTTGGGTGCCGCATCACGGGGCGCGGCGGCTTTCCACCGCCACTTCGCCGGTGTGATGTCGGAGACATCAGGTTTGACATGATCCGGGCCGACGGCACAGGAGCCGAGCAGGAGGGCGAGCAAAGAGAAGCACTGGGTTTTCATAGGGCAATGGAGGGAACGGCGGCGATTTTCGAGGCCTGCTTTTCAGCCCGCCGCTCGCGCCAGGTAATCAGATCGTCAAACAAGGAGTAAAACACCGGAGTGGCAAGCAGAGTGAGAAGCAATGACAGCGTCTGCCCGCCGATGATCACACCGGCGGTGGCGTTGTTGAAGGCCGCGCCCACGCCCTTGGCGAACATAAGCGGGATCATTCCGGCCACGAAAGCCGCCGTGGTCATGAGGATGGGCCGCAAGCGGTCCTTGTTCGCCTGGAGGATGGCATCCAGCCGGTTGAAGCCCTTCGCTCGAAGCTGGTTGGTGTGGTCGATCTGCAAAATCCCGTTCTTCTTCACCATGCCGAACAGCACCAGGATGCCCAGCACCGAAAAGATGTTCAGTGACTGGCCAAAAATCAGCAGCGACAGCAGAGCGAACGGCAAGGTCAGCGGCAGCGCCAGCAAGATGGTGAACGGATGGATCCATGATTCAAACTGAGCCGCCAGGATCAAGTACATGAAGATGAAGGCCATGCCGAATGCTGTCACGAAGGCCACGCCAGCCTTTTTTAGTTCCTTGGAGCGTCCCGTAGGGCCAGTCTCATATTCCGGCCCCAGTCCCTGCTTCTTCACGATCGCATCGATGGCCTCAACAATTTGAGCCTCTCCAAATCCGGGTGCCGGATTGGCCATGATCGTCACCTGACGACGGCGGTTGGCGCGGTTGATCTCCGCCGGGCCTTCACGCGGCTCCAGCGTGACCAGGTTCGACAAGGCCACCGGGCCCGCCTTGCTCGAAGGAACCGAGAGCATGCTCAGCGCCTCCTGGCTGTCGCGATACGGGGCTTCGGAACGCAGATGTATATCATACTGCTCGCCCCCCTCGTTGTACGTGGACACATCCGCCCCGCCCACCAGCAGGCGCAGGGTGGAGGAGAGATCCGCAATGTTCACCCCCATCTGCCCCGCTTTCGCGCGGTCCACCTTCGCGACGATTTCCGGTTTGCCGTTGATCAGCGTGGTGTCCACATCGCGGATGCCAGGGATCTTGCGCACCTCCACCAGCGCCGCCTCCGCTGCTTTGTTGATCTTGTCCAGATCCGGTCCGGCAATGATGTATTGCACGTTGGCGCTCGACTCGCCGGTGCTGAACGGCGGCACCTGCAGCACCGTCATGCGCAAGTCCTGGGGGTACTTGGCCACCACCTCGCGGCGCACCCGGTCCATGATCTGCTGCTGGTCCTCCGCCCGCAGCGAGGGATCAATCAGCCGCACATAAAGGGCGGCCTTGTTCGGCGTGCGCTGATCGTTGTCGCCAATCGTGAGCAGCGTGTACTCCACGCCCGTCACTTTGCGAATGTCGCGTGCCACGCGCTCGGCCACCAGGTCGGTAGCGGCCAGCGTGCTGCCTTCCGGCGTGCGCAAGTTCACCAGGAACTCCGCCTCCTCAGCCGGTGGCAGCAAGGCCTTCTGCACCTTCCCCATCATCGGCCCCACACTGTAAAGCGCAGCGCAACACGCCAGCACCACCACCCAACGATGCCTCATTGAGGCGCGCAAGAGCGTCATGTATAAAGCCTCCAGCGGACGGTAAAACACGTTCACCAGCCGCGCCATCCCGCGCTCGATCCAGCTCGGCTTCGTGACGTTCAGCATGCGGGCCGAAAGCGACGGTGCCAGGGTGAAGCTGACAAGCAATGACACGGCGATGGCAAACGCCATCGTCAGCCCAAAGCTGCTGAGGAACTTCCCCACGATTCCGCTCAGGAACGCCACCGGCACAAACACGGCCAGCAGCGAAAAGGTGGTGGCCATGACCGCGAGACCGATTTCCTTGGTGCCGTTGATCGCCGCATCAAAAGGCTTCTGCTTCTTCTCCTCGATAAAGCGGAAGATGTTCTCCACCACGATGATGGCGTCATCAATCACGATGCCCACGGCAAGCGCCAGCGCCACCAGGCTGATCGAATTCAGCGTCACATCCGCCGCCCACATCACGCCGAAGCTGGCAATGATCGAAGTGGGAATGGACAGCGCTGAAATGAGCGTTGCACGCCCGTTGCCAAGAAAGAACAGCACCACCAGTGCGGCAAAGATTGAGCCCAGGACCAAGTGCTCCTTCACAGCTCCCGTGCTGGTGCGGATGATCAGCGAGTTGTCCCGGACGATGTCCACCTTATAGCCCGGCGGCAGGGTCTTGCTGAGGTCCGCAATGCGGTCTTTGACCGCGTCCACCACGGCGATCGTGTTTTCGCCGGACTGCTTGCGAATAGAGAGCGCCACCGTCGGGCGGCCGTTGCGGCGGGCCACAGTCTGCAAGTCTTCGGCCCCATCTTCCACCCGGCCCACATCGCTCAGGCGCACCAATCCGCCATCGCGCTCGCGGACCACCAGGCGCCCAATCTCATCCACGCTCTCCGCCTTGCCCAGGATGCGCAGCCCGGCTTCATGCCCGGAGCTTTTCACATTGCCTGCGGGGATCTGTACGTTCTGCTGCTTCAAGGCATGCTCCACATCACTTGCCGTGAGCATGAAAGCCTTCAGCCGCACCGGGTCCAGCCACACATTGATCTGTCGTTTCCGCGCCCCGAGCAGAGTCACCTGCCCCACACCCGCCACGCTTTCCAACTGCCGGCGCAGCACCTTGTCGGCATACTCGCTGATCTCGCGCACCGGTTTGTCCGCCACCAGCGAGATGCTCATGATGGGCTCGGCATCCGGATCCAGCTTCTCGACAATCGGCGCATCTATTTTGTCCGGCAGCGTGGCCAGGATGCGGTTCACCCGGTCGCGCACCTCCTGCGCCGCCACGTCCACCTTCTTGTCCAGATTAAAAGAGATGAGCACCTGCGAAATCCCTTCCGTGGAGGTGGAGCGCAGCTCGTCAATCCCACTCACCGTGTTGACTGCTTCCTCGATCTTGTCCGTGATTTCGGTTTCAATTTCCTTCGGCGTAGCCCCGTCCAGCCGCGTGAGCACCATCACCGAAGGGAAGTCCACCTTCGGAAAGCGGTCCACTGGCAGCCGGGTGTAGCCCAGCACGCCCACGACGACCAACACAAGCACCAGCACGGAGGCGAACACCGGGCGCTTCACAGAAATCGCAGCAAGCCATTGCATGAGGGTAAATGAGGAGCCGGGGGTTAGTTCGCGAATGTGACCTTCACACCATCGACAGCCTCGGCCGCGGGATTGACGACCACGGTTTCTCCTTTGCTGATGCCATGCCGCACTTCGACCGTATCGCCCGAGGTTTCGCCCATCTCGACAAGCCGTTCCTCAACACGCCCATCCTGAATGACCAGCACCTTCCGGCTCGAACCCTCCACCCGCAACGCACCCGCCGGCACGGTGACCGCCAAGTCTTCGCGCAAGGCAATCCTGGCCTCTGCAAACATGCCCGGCTTCAGCCTTCCATCGGCATTCTGCACCTCCGCTTCAACGATCAAATCACGAGCGCTTTCACGCACGGCGGCACCGATGAACCGGATTACTCCAGTGAAAACGTCGCGCGGATAGGCGGGCACGCTGAATCCCACCTTCTGCCCCTCCTTGATCGCGCCCGCGGAAGTCTCTGGCACGTTGAGCCACAGGTGCAGCCGGTCGATTGCCACCAGATGCACCACCTGCGAACCCTGGCGCACGTATTCGCCGAGGTCAGTCAGGCGCTCCGCCACGGTTCCGGCAAACGGCGCGCGGATGGCGGCATCCTCGACAGCCTTCCTGGCGATGTCGCGCCGCGCCGTCGCCGCCGCCAGATTGGCATCCGCCGAGGCGCGTTCGTTTTTGAGCTTCGAAAAATCCGTGCCCGAAATCGCCTTGGTCAAGGCCAGGGGTTCGTTGCGCTTCAGTTCGTCGCTTGTCCATTCCAGCCTCAATTGCGCCGTCGCCACGCTGGCCTCCGCCTCGCGAAGGGAAAGCATGGCGGAACTGCTGTCGAGCTTGACCAACACGTCGCCGGCCTTCACCACGCTGCCGCGTTCCACAAGGGCTTCCATGACCTTGCCCGAAGCATCAGCAGCCACCATCGCCTCGCGCGAGCCTTTAAGCTGTCCCGTCACCCGCAGATAGCGCGGCATCGGTCGCTCTTCCGCCGTCCGCGTGGTCACATGAAGGGCGGCAGGCTCCGATGCCATGGCATGAGGAAGGCAGGTCGCCAGCAGGGTGAGAGACAAGAGTGAGAAAGCGTAAGTTTTCATCAGCACGAAAAGATTCAGTTTAGTTGCTGGCCACGGGAGCCAGTCCGGCGGCAAAAATGTCCACGCATGTGGCGACGAACTCGCTGGGCTCATAGCCCCATGAGCAGCCGCCGGTATTGCGCAGCATTCCGCCAAACATCATGGACGTGAATACGTCCGCAGCGATGCCCAGGTCCAGCCCGTCCCGTACCAGCCCGGCTCTGCGTGCGGTTTCGAGGTTCGCGATGAAGTGTTCCCGCACCGGTTTCACCGCGTCCATGATCACTTTTCGCGCATGCTCTGGATGGCGCTTTCCCTCGCCGATCATCGTGCGCAAAAAGGCTTCGTCGCGCTCCATGGTGGAATACAATTCATGGCCAAAGCGCTGCAGGTTCTTCTTCAAGTCCCCCGTCCATGCCGCCTCATCGCCAAGACCCTCGCTTTGATGCGATTGCACCACCTGCACCATCACCGCCGCCAGCAGGCCCTCCTTGTTCTGGAAATGCCGGAAAAGGGTCACTTCGTTCACCCCCGCCTCCTGGGCGATCATGCGCGTCGTCGCGCCCTGAAGACCATCCCGTGCGAAGGCGCGCAGGGCAGCTTCAATAATTCGGTCTCGTGTGGTGGGGGCAGCTTCGGACATAGAATGCAAGTGGTTACTTACACGTGTAAGTGGTTGCTTGCATTAGGCAAGAGGTATTTTGAGAGGCCCACGGCCTGTGCGATGAGGCAATCGACTTTGCGATCCCCCCATGCGCAGCCCTGAACAGCCTTTCGCCACCCTTGAACAAGTTGCAGCAGGGAGTACTCTCTTTTTATGACCGCCGCCGCCCTCGTTGAGCAAGCCCTTGCCCTGCCCTTGTCGGATCGTTCCTACGTAGCGGAACGGCTTTTGCTGAGCCTGGAAGATGAGCGCCCGCTGTCGGCGGAATGGCGGGAAGAGATCGCCCGTCGCGTGGCCCGCCGCAAAGCGGGCGACTCGCGTTCCTACAGCCGCGAAGAGGTGAGAAGGGATGTGCAAACTTTGCTGTCCTGATGCGCCTGACATACATTGAGGAGGCCCGCGCCGAACTGCTCGACGCCGTCGCCTACTATGAAGACTGCTGTGAAGGCCTGGGGCATCAGTTTGATGAGCAGGTTCAAAGCGCCGAAGACGCCATCTTGCGCCACCCTGAGGCTTGGCGTGACATGGGCGATGGATTCCGCCGCAAGCTGCTCCAGCGGTTTCCCTATGGTCTCGTGTATTATAGCCCGGAAATCGGATGGATCGAAATCGTGGCAGTGATGCACCTCCACCGCCAGCCCGGCTACTGGCGCGAACGGACCTGAATTCTGAGGGCCACCTTGACACCCGAAAAGGAAATCGTCAGGCTGCGCCTATGTCGCCCCAGTCTCATCTCCTCTGGCTATGGGTCCTTCTCCTCCAGGGAAGCTCGCTGCTCGGCAACAGCTACGAATGGATTCCACTCCAGCACCTGCCGCTGGTGACCGATGTCGTGGCCTTCGCCAACCGGCCAGCGGACAACCGTCAACAAACTTTGTCGCGCGCCGAGGCGATGCGCTTCCTTTCGATGGGAACCCTTCACAAGGATTCTAAATACAGAGAGGACATCCTGAGCCACTGGACTCCAGGACAGCCAATGATAAGCTGCTGCGGCGTGTTTATCACCAAGGATGGAGAGGTTTATTTTTGGACTCTCCTCAATGCGGGTGTGATGCAAATTGTGACCGGGGAAGGACGGAGGTGCTGCATCAGCATGCCAGCACCAGGTGTGGCGCTGTCGAGAGATCTGCAACAAACCGATGCCAGTATATCCTATCGCAGGATCGCAGCACCGGAAGCGGATGAGATCCGATGGTTCTTCAACGACACGGGGCCGTCCACAGGCGTCAGTGTGCAGAGGCCGAAGGCCGTCATCCTCAGCCTCATCAAGACCGGAAGGCAGGTTCCATGCACCGACCTCCTCGAAGCTTACGAGCTGCGCAAGAATGCATGGCTCACCATGCCTGCCGCCCAGGCGCAGCCATGGCGTGACTTAGGTGACCATACGGCAAAGCAGATGCGCGGCGATGCCATACCGATTGACCCGCTTTCTGGAGACCCGCAGGTGCAAGGCCTCATCGTCACACGCAAAGGCAAGGTCTACTACTGGGAGCAATGGAGCGACCGGCTTCTGGCCCTGCGCGACGACACGGGCGGATGCCGCGTCCTGCAAAGCAAGTGAAGATGCATCTTGACCATGCTCCTGCCGTAGGGCGGGTGTGTTTTGCGCCCAAAGGATCTCCAGACCCACCATGGTATCGCAAAACTACCCGTCACCAGAAGCGTGGCTTGGCTTCGTACCTCAACTTGCGGGCTCGGCGCAAGGGCCGGCGCGTTTGATCATCTCACTTTTCGCTGAACAAACCCACCCCAGCGGCAGTGGGTCCACGGGTTACGGATTGGCAGCCAGCCAGGCCGCAGGCGACAGGGCACCGGCCCGCTTCTGATGTTCACCATCCCAAGAGATCAGTGTGCTGCCTGCCAGCTCGGCGGCGGCTGCGTAAAGAGCATCGGCACCTCGGAGAAAGCGATCAGTGCCCCTCACGGTGGATCGTGCAATGAAAGGTGCATCCATGGGCAGTTCCTTCGCTTTGAGTGCCGCGAGACCTCGAACGGTGAGCTGACGAGCAGCTGGGGCATCACGCATTCTCCTCGCCAGCGCACATGCCACCTCCGTCACCGCAAATGCCGGAATGGAAACCTGGACTCCTCGAACGACAAGTTTCAGGAACAGCTCACGACTTTGGGCATGACAGACGTCCGTCGCGTCCGCAGCGGCAATCCACACGCTTGCATCCAGCGTCACCGCGCTCATGGAGTCTCCAGACGATGGCGGTCCTGCTCGAGAATCTCCCGTGCACTTGGCCCGGGAGGCGCCTTTTTAAAGGCTTGATCAGCTGCCTTGAACCACTCATGCAGTTCGACGGTCGAGGTGCTTGTGGACAGCCTGTACGGGAGGGGCTGTTCTTGGAGCGGGTGCAGGATTTGGCGCAGGCCTTCAGACACCAGATCCTTCATCTTGCGACCCGTCAGCGCGCCCAAAGCCTTCGCTTCGCGATAAAGCTCGTCATCAATCTCAAGGGTGGTTTTCACTTTACCCATATTCCCATATTTCCATATCGCGGTCAAGAAGAGGAACTCCGCCAGCCCATACCGCACCCTCCCAACCAACCGGGAACCAGGAACCCGTAACCGGGAACGCCTTCTCCTACTTCGGCTCTTCCTTCACCGGCTCGCGCATCTGCACGTTCTTCGGCCAGCCGAGCTTCTCCGCGGTCTGGGTGGTAAATTCCCAGGGCGTCTTGTCGGCGGCATAAAAGACGACCTTGGTGCGTTCGCTGGCCATGGCGGCAGCCTGTGGGACATCAAGGAAGCGCAGGACATTCAAGTAAGTGGGGCCTGCCATGTGGCTGGCGGGCATCTCATTGAGGTCCAGGCGGCCGATGTGGTCTTCAAACAGCGAGGCATAGAGAACATTGGTGGCCATCTGATGGCCGGCTGTGAGCCAGAGCTTGGTATCGGCCAAGCCCTCGATGCCGCGCAGGGCCTGCACGCTGCGGCGGATGTCCCAGACTTGGCCGCTTTCCTGTGTTTCGCCCAGCAGGTAGAACCTCCGGAGGCGCTGGGTCTGCGCCTTGTCGCTGCCGGTCCAGGCAAGCGGGCCCACGCCGCGCGGCGCCACGTAGGCCATGGCCCACTTGAAATTTTTGAACATGCCCTGCTCGGCCTGCCAGGCCTTGTCATCATGGGGGGTGCTGCTGGCCAGATCGAAGAGCTTGCCAAAGCCCTGGTAATACTCGGCCTCGAACTGCTTCCAGCCCTCCTGGCCCAGCACGTGGAGTGCCACCAGATCCAAATCGGCCAGACGCAGCCCGGCGCGATGGGCCACCCACAGGCGCAGGTGAAAGGGCTCCTGGCTGACGAAATCGAACGCGGTCAGGGTGATGCCGTCGCGATCCATGGACCCCTCGCGCCGCACTTGCACGCTGGGGCTGTCAAGGGGCCAGGCGGCGAAGGTCTTGTCCTTCAGGTCCTTCATCCAGCCATCGCGCTGGAGGTGCCAGTCGCGGAGCGAGGCAGGCACGGCGGGAACTTTGGCGAGGGGCACAAACTCGTGGTCGATCCGCGTGTTGCGCTGGTCCTTGGGCAGCTCGGTAAAGACCTTCAGGGACTTGCGATCCAGGCTCTTCTTCGCCGCTTCATCGGTGGTCGCCATGGGGTCGGCACCCTTTAAGAAACGCTCGAACCAGTGGAACGCGCCGGTGTTGAGCGGCTGCACGTCCTTGTGCGGGCCTTCGGCGACTTGCAGCCCGATCTTGTCCTCCGCTCCCAGGCTGGCGTAGAGACGCCGGGCGCTCTGGTACAACTGGAACACGCCTTCAATCGGAAAAATGGGGTCCTTGTCCGTATTACAGACAAGCAGCGCGCGCGGCGCCACCAGGCCGATGACACGGTCATAGTCCCACCGGTAGGTGTTGCACATGAACATGCAGTCGCAGTGCCCTTCCACACAGCCGTCGACCACATAATTTTTGAGGCTGGCGATGCCGGCGGTGGGAGCGGCAGCCTTGATGCGGTCATCCAGAGCGGCAATCCACCAGGAATACGCGCCGCCACCGCTGCGACCGGTAACGCCGAGGCGTGTCTTGTCCACCTCAGGGCGCGTCTCCAAATAATCGAGCGCGCGCATGCCGTTCCAGGCCTCGACCCCCGCAGGCGTGTAGCCGCGCGCCATCCACCACCACTTGCCCAAGTGGTGAGTGCCGTGGTGCTCGCCCTCGATTTCACCGAGCTGCAGCGTATCGATGATGAGGCAGGTGTAGCCGTGGCGCGCGAACCACACCCCGTGGTGATGGTAGTCCGTCTTGTTGCCCAGGCTGACACCGTCCTCCTTCACCACGGAGTGCCCGCACACATAAAGAATGGTGGGCAGGGGTTTCTCAACGTTCATGGGCCGGTAGAAATTGGCCGTGACGTACAGACCGGGCATCGATTGAAAATACAGCTTCTCGACAACGAAGCCATCGCCCTTCACCTCGCCGGTTTTCACCGCATTCAGTGGAGTGCGGGCCGGCATGGGGTCAAGCCCCAGCATCTCCGCGAGTTGCCGGCGAGTCTCGGCGCGACCAGCCATCCAATCCGCAGCACCAAAACCCTCGCCATCGAGCGAACCACGGGCATGCACGTGCTGGGTCTGCAAGGCCCAGTACTGGTTCAGCGCCCGGTTCGCGGGGGTGTCAGGGGTCTTCTCCGGATAGGGCGAAGCCGCATGGACGATACCAAGGGCGAGCAGACAAAAAAGGGCGGGACGCAGGATCATGAGGCCATGGCAGCAGAACATCTTGCGCCAGGCAAGCAGGATGTTCGGCGGCCAAAGCCGCCGCCTTCACACGCCGGGCGTCATGAACTCACGCCGACCACAAAGCGCTCAGCACGAGCACGTCGCCAGCCTTGCCTTCGTCGGCAGAATGATCCATGGCGGATTTGAGAGCCGCGAGCACATCAGACACTTCGAAGCCGCGGAAACGAATGCGCACGGCGGCCACAGGCAGGACCGTCTCACCGCCCACGGGCGAAAGCATCTGCACTGGCAGACCATGAACGATCTGGACCATGCCGGTACCGGGCACCGTGGCGCCACTCTCACAATCACGGGTCACGCTTCCTGAAAGAATGCGAAGTGCCTTGGTCAGGCGAGTGCCGCTGCCGCGAGAACTGCCCGCGGAGGCAAGGAAGGCCACGCAGGTCATTTCCACCATGTCCCCCGGCAGCACGATCCGGGGCTCGTCCAGCAGTTCGAGCTGGCGAATTTCAATGGCGGAGCGCTGTGCCAGCGCCACCACCCACGAGTGGGCGGCCGCCACCGTGGCGTCCTCACCGGGCTCGCTGCCCATGAGCACGGCACTTTTCATTTCCTGAGGCGAGCCAGGGCACATCATACCGAGCGAGCGAAACTTGCCGGACAGACTGCAGGCGACATCGAACAGCCAGTCCCAGCGTACGTTTTTAATCAGCGCCTCGACCATGGAAGGCGGACGCAAATTGCTTTCGGAAATAGTCTGGGGCTGTGCGGACGTGGCATCGTCCGAGGAGAGATTGAACTGGGGCTGGCCGGAGAACTGGTGGCGGTCGGCGGAAGAATTCATGATACGAGGGAGAGAGGTGGGGAAGAGAGATTACAGGCTCGCGACTGGCTCCTGGGCCAGGTATTCAAAGGAGAGGGCGAGGCATGGTTCGCCCTCCGCAATTTCCAGGTCATACGGACCTGAGTTGATGAGGCTAAATGCAACCGGGCCGCTCATGCCGGGCTCGATCACACGTTGATGAAAGCATTGCAGGAACTTGTCGGTCCATTGCTCGGTCAGGCCATGGACGATGGCACGCACACGGCTCGGCAAAGTCAGGCTCTCACGGGTCGAGATCGTGAGCATTTGGCCGCGCTTCAGGGTGAATCCCGGCTTCGTTGCCACCGACCGGGGCTCGGTGCTGCCGGCGGGATAGCTGAAGCCGCGCAGACCAAAGCTCAACTGGTAGCAGGTGGAGTGAAGACGTTCGCGGTCAAACGGCAGAATGCCGATGTGCTCAGCCTTCATCGCCGCCTCGATCTCATGATCGACCAGGGTGTGGCCACCGCGAATGTCAAAGCTCAGCGTGAGGTCATCCTGCTCACGCTCGCGCTTCAAAGCACGGCCCTCCGGACTGCTCAGGTGTTCATCCCAATTCTTTTGTACTTCGGCCCAAAGCTCGGGCCTGGTATTGAGAAGGTCCGTCAACTTCAAGCGCAGCTCTGCAGTGACAGGGTACTTGTTATTGATGACACTGTTCAGGTACTGCCGACTGATGCCCAATTTGGTAGCGGCTTCGGTCTGATTGAGGCCTTTGTCGCGGATCAATTCGCCCAAAGCTTCACCAGGCGATTTCGGGAGGAGAGTCGTCATGCCGTATGACATACGCGATTGCAATATGACACGCAACGTCTTTTTCAAAAAAATGCACACATTGGTGGCTGATATTTAAGAATTCTAAAACATTATTGCCGTGCACGAATCGCCGGTAGACAAAGGGTGGCGCGAAATTCTGCCGCAATTTAGCCACTTTCCATGGTGTCGCAATAAGTGTCATATGCGAAGTCGCATACCAATACCCCGCAGCGCTTGCATAACCGCCTTGGCGGCTGCCGCCCATGCCGTCCCCCGTCCTTTCACCTTGAGCCGCCGCCCATCCCCTGTTAACTGCGCCGCTATATTATATGTTTGTTGATCATATCAAGGTTCATGGACGCGCAGGGCGTGGCGGCGATGGCAGAGTGCATTTCCATCGTGGCAAATTTCGTCCCAAAGGCGGTCCTGACGGCGGCGATGGCGGCCGTGGCGGAGACGTCATCCTGCGGGTGGACAACAGCACCGACAGCCTGCGCACTTTTTTCTTCAATGGCCGGCTGCATGCCGAAAATGGCGAACTGGGTGGCGACTCCAACAAGAGTGGTCGTTCGGGCGAGAGTGTGTACTTCAAAGTACCGCCCGGCCTGGTGATCAGCCGCATCGTCGAGCGGTTTAATGAAGAGACGGGCGAAGTGGAAGAGGCGCTCGAACAGGTGGCCGACTTGGTCGAGGTGGGCCAGGAATTCACCCTGTGCAAAGGCGGCAAAGGCGGCAAGGGCAACCAGAACTACGCCACTTCCACGCATCAGGCACCGCGCGAGTTCACACCCGGCCAGGACGGCGAGGAGGCCAACTTCTATTTTGAACTGCGCTCCATCGCCGACACGGGGCTCGTGGGCCTGCCCAATGCAGGGAAGTCCACCCTGCTTTCCCGGCTCTCCGCCGCGAAGCCGAAGATCGCCAACTACCCCTTCACCACACTGCAGCCGATGGTGGGCGTCATCGAGTTCAGCAACTTCCGCCGCGGCACCATGGCGGACATTCCCGGCCTGATCGAGGGTGCGCACCAAAACATCGGCCTAGGCCATGATTTCCTGCGTCACATCCAGCGCTGCCGCATTCTCGTCTTCGTCGTGGACACGGCGGGCAGCGAGGGGCGCGATCCGATCGCCGACATCGAGACCCTGCGCACGGAGATCAAACTTTATGACCCCGCGATGGGCAAGCGCACCTGGATCATCATTTGCAACAAAATGGACCTGCCCGAAGCCGAGGAGCACTACAAGCAGATCAAGGAGCGGTTCAAACGGGTTCGCATCTTCCCCATCTCGGCGGACCAGGGCACCGGGCTGGACAAGCTGCGCAAGTACCTGGATGACAAGATCGGCGAGCAGAGCAAATGGTAGTCTGCCATGCTTCGCCTCGCTTACGTCTTCGAGCGCTTCCCCTCGTTCACGCAAACCTTCTGCGTGCGCGAGATCGAACAGTTGGAGCGCCTCGGCGAGCGGCCCCTCATCTTCTCGATCCGCGACACGCGCGATGAGAGCATTCAGCACTTTCCGCCCGAACTGGTGGAACGCGTGCACTTCCTGCCGCCGCGTGATGAGCTGATCAAGCAGGTGCGGGACTGGAAGGATGAGCGCAACCTGCCGCGCGCGGCCTCGCTGACGCTGCGCCACTGGGGCGAACGCTCCGACAAGGCGCGGGTGTATGAGGCGGCCTACATCGCCAAGATCATCGCCGACCAGCCCCCAGCCACCCGCCCCCGGCATGTGCATTCGCACTTCGCCGGCGTGGGCGCCCGCACCTGCTGGTGGCTGCGCAAGTTCAGCGGCCTGAGCTATAGTTTCACCGCGCATGCCAATGACATCTTCTGCCAGCCGGAGGACGAAACCATCCCCTTCCCTTCCTTGTTTGAGGAGGCAGCCCTGATCGTCACCGTCAGCGACTATACCGCCCGTGAATTGCGGCAGCGCTTCCCTTCCGCTGCCAATCGTGTGCGCCGCGTTTACAATGGCATGGACCTGAGCCCCTTCATGGCCGCACGGTCCGCCGCGGAGCGCAGCCGCAGCAAGGGAGGCATCCTGAGCGTGGGCAGGCTGATCGAGAAAAAAGGCTATGCCGACCTGATCACAGCCTGCGGGCACTTGCGCGATGAGGGCCTCGACTTCCACTGCCGCATCGTCGGCGAAGGACCACTGGAGCAGGCATTGAAGTCGCAGATTTCAAACCTCAACCTCACCGGAAAGGTGGAGCTGACGGGGCCGCTGGGCATCACCAACATTCGCCAGCTGCTGGTGGAGCAGACGCAGGTCTTCGCCCTCGCCTGCGCCACCGAACACGACGGCGGCAAGGACAACCTTCCCACGGTGCTGATGGAAGCGATGGCCGCCTCACTGCCCTGCGTTTCAACCCGGCTCGCCGGCGTGCCTGAAATGGTGCTCGACGGCGTCACCGGCCTGCTCTGCGATGAGCGCCAGCCTGAGGAGTTTGCCGGGCACCTCGCCAGGCTGCTAAAGGATGAGGCGCTTTGCGAAAGCATGGGCCGGACAGGCTTGCAACATGCGCAGGGGCACTTTTCCCGCGACGTAACCGGCAAAGAATTGTTAGGCTGTTTCGCCGGACTGGGAGGCTGGTGGCGCGGGCTGTTCTGCCGCCAGCTCCGCCATCGCCCGCCGAAGGTGCATGGCAAGAGCTTCGACCTGGCCCGCTTCATGGCTGGCCGATAGCGTCACCCGCAGCCGTGCCGTACCGCGTGCGACGGTGGGATAACGGATCGCTGGGACAAGGAAGCCCTCATCAAGCAGCCGCGCACTCAACTGCATCGCGCGCTCCTCGTTGCCGATGATGACGGGAATGATGGCTGATTGCAAAGGCCCGGCGTTTCCAAACAAAGCCAGGTTTTCCCGCAGCCGTGCCCGGCGGCGGTCGCCCTCCTCACTTTGGATCAGCTGCAATGCCGCACACGCTGCATGCGCCAGGCCGGGAGGTGGCGCAGTGGAGTAAATGAAGCTGCGCGCCTTGTTGATCAACACCTCGATCACCGACCGCGAGGCCGCCAGATAGCCGCCGCTGAGACCGAGGGCCTTGCTCAACGTGCCCATTTGCAATTCCACGTGCTGCTCCAGCCCCAATGCCGCGGCCAGCCCCCTCCCCTGCGGCCCAAGCACGCCCACCGCATGAGCCTCGTCCAGCATCAGCCATGCGCCAAAGCGATCCTTCAATGCCACAATCTCGCTGAGCGCCGCCACATCGCCATCCATGCTGAACACCGACTCCGTCACCACCAGCATGCGTCGTGCTTGAGACGACGACGCCAGGAGTTTCTCCAGCTTGCCCAGATGGTTGTGCGGAAATACGCGGATCGTCGCACCGCTCATCTTCGCGGCATCGACAAGCGAAGCATGGCAGAGCTTGTCCAGAATGATCACATCGCCGGTCCCCATCAATGAAGGGATCGTGCCCAACGCCACGGCAAAGCCGCTGGAAAAGGCCAGAGCCGCCTCCGTACCCTTGAAGACTGCGAGAGCCTCCTCCAGCCGGCGATGTGGCTCCAGCCCTCCGCACACCAGCCGGGAAGCGCCGCTGCCTGCGCCGTAACGCCCGATGCCTTCCACAAAAGCCGCCTTCAGTTCCGCGCTGCCGGCCAGGCCCAGGTAGTCATTGGAGGAGAAGTTCACCACCTCCCGACCCTCAAGCTTGACGAGCACTCCCTGGGCCGACTCCAACACCCGCAGCCGGCGTCGAAGCGTGCGAGTTTCAAGGTCGGTGAGTTCAGCATTGAGATTCCAAGCCATGGGGGAAGTTTTCACAGTGTCTTCACCATCACGTAGTCATCCATGACAAAGCCGCCGCCGATATCGGTCACCACATCCTGATGGAACACAAAGCCGTTGCGCAGGTAGGCGCGGATGGCCCCGGTGTTATGCTTGTTCACGCATAGGCGGAGGCGCTCCAGACCGCGCGCGCGCGCCTGATCGGTCACCCATCGCAAGGCCATTGCTCCCATCCCACACCCTGCAAATTCAGGCAGGAGGTAAAGTTTGTGCAGAAAGGCTTCACGTTCCTGCGCCCTGGGTTCGAAAGCCACGAAACCGACGGCCTGCCGCCCCGCACGCAGGAGAGCAAAGCGCACTCCCCTGTCCACAATGTCGGCGCCCAGCACGCCGATGTCATAGCGCCGCTCCAGCATGTACTGAATCTGCGCCTCGCTGATGATGCCCGGATACACCCGCGGCCAGATGGCATGGGCCAGTTCACGCACCACCGGCAGACTGTCCTTGCCAATGGGCTCGACGCGGGTCTGCTGCTGAACTTTGGAGCGGGAGCGCAGATGCCAGGGTTTGGACCATTCCAGCGCCTTCAGCCACATGGCTTCATCATTCGCCGGCGACAGCTTGAGCAACTGCTCGCGTATCCGGGCGAAGGTGGGCTCCACAATGCCCGCTTCGCGAATCTGCTTCAGGTCGCCAGGAAACTCTTCCTCAGGCAGCACGGCTTTCGCGAGGTACCAGCAGGCCCAGGCCCGCCACACACGCAGCTCCTTGTGCGGCTCGACCATGCGCGTGGCCAGGTGTTGAAAATGCCGTCGTGGATTGCCCAGGAACTGGCCTTCCGGGCGGTTCACCATCAGCCAGCTTACCACGGCATAGGGCAGCGGCCACTGCCTAAGCACCGGCTCATCCGCCCTCAACCACGTCGACAGCGCACGGTTCACCTGGAGCAATGCCTGTGCCGGAAGCCCGATGCGCCACCGGCTGTGCCCGTAGCGCAGCGATGCCTCATAAAACACCGGCCCCCGCTCCTTGCCCAGCGCCACGACTTCCGCTGCCTCAATTACACGGTCAATCTCGGGCAGGAACGGGCAGGGAGGGTTGAGGAAGATCTCAGACATGAAAAAGTGGGAAGTGCCTGGTGCGAGGAGGGTAGCTTGTTAACCTGAATACTGAGCACTATGCACTCAGCACTTTGACCTCAGCCCCCCTGCACCGGCGGCATCACTGCCACCTCGGCACCGTCGTGCAAGGCATCGCTGCGTTTCGCATACGTTTGATCGACTGCCACCAGCAGGCTTGCGTCCCATGGGCTCAACGCTGGCCATCTGTCATACAGCATGCCAAGCAGTTCGCCGACGGTGGAAACACCCTCGGCGCAAGTGAGTTCGACCTCCTCCGTGCCGGTGAGATCACGAAGAAGCGAAAAGAAGAGCACTCGTAATTTCATCACAGTTTCAGGGTGCCTATACAGGGCAGATTGCGAAACCGGCCTTGATAATCCATGCCGTATCCCACGACGAACTCGTCTTCGATTTCAAACCCCACGTAATCCACGACGAGTTCGCGCGCCTGCACGCGGCGTTTCTTGAGCAACACACCGGTCTTCAAGCTTGCCGCGCCTTCCGCTGCCAGACGGTCCTGCACCGCGCCTAGAGTGAGGCCGGTGTCCAGGATGTCATCCAACAGCAGCACATGCTGGCCGCGAAGGTCCAGACCGGCAGGCCAGGGCAGCTCCACCTCGCCGCTGCTCCTGGTCGCTCCATGGTAGCTGCTGGCGGTCATGGTCACGATGCGCATGGGCAGGTCGATGCCGCGCAGCAGATCGGCGACAAAAAACAGCGCCCCATCCATGATGATGATGACGGTGAGCTGCTTGCCCGCAAAATCATGTGCGACGGCTTCGGCCATCGCGGCAACCCGCGCCTCAATGGTGTGCGCATCAAGCAGCACCCGATTCAAATCGGACAGGATTCCAGTGACTTCCGGGAGCATGATTGGCACAAGTAAACGTATTGGCAGAGCAGGCAACCCACGCCCACAGTGGACCTTAATTTAAACCTCATGAGCACTGAAGACAAACCCAACCTGCATCACCTGCGCGTGAGCTACGAACTTGGCGAGCTCAACGACGAGACTGCGCCGCAGTCCCCCGTCGAGCTCTTCGAGGGCTGGCTGCACGATGCAATCGCCCACAAGCTGCCGGAACCCAACGCAATGTCTCTGGCCACCCTCGGCCTGGATGGCTCGCCCAACGTGCGCACCGTCCTACTCAAAGGGGTGGATCAGCGCGGTTTCTGCTTCTTTACCAACTACCACAGCCACAAAGGCCAGGAACTCGAAATCCATCCTCGCGCCGCGCTATGCTTTCTTTGGACCAGCCGCCAGCGCCAGGTGGTCGTGCGCGGCGTGGTCGGCAAGCTGCCGCGCGAGGATGCGGAAAAGTACTTTGCCGTGCGCCCCTATGGCCATCAGATCGGTGCCTGGGCCTCAACCCAAAGTGCCGTGATCCCGAACCGCGAATGGCTCGAATCCCGCGCGGAGGGACTCCGCCAGCAGTATCCCGAAGGCCAGCCCGTCCCCTGCCCTGAGAACTGGGGAGGCTACGTGCTGCACCCGGATGAAATGGAATTTTGGCAAGGCCGTACCAGCCGCCTGCACGACCGCCTGAGCTACCAGCTCAAAGACGGGGTCTGGCAACGGGAACGGCTGAGCCCGTGACAGGGCTCACGCCAAAAGCCGGAGCATCCTTCCGCTGTCAGCGCAGACGCTACTTCGTCTCCATGTCCTTGTAGACGCCAAAATCGTGATAGAAGAACTTCTTCGCGATCTTGTACATCCAATGCTGCTCGGGGATTTCTTCATCCGGAATCCACTGGCTGGTGCGCGGAGTCATGCTGTCGAGTTCAGCGATGGCGGTCTGGCGCATGGTGGTATCCGTGGCCCCATGCTTAAGCGCCAGGGCTTTCACCAGATCCGGGCGCTCCAGGACAATGCAACCGCGGGTGTGCCGGGCGGCGGTGTCACGGAAGTCCTTGAGGAAGGCGCTGCTGGTGAACGTCTCGTAAATACCGCGCTCGTCCTTGATGTTTTCGGTGGCAAACTGAATGATCGGACAGGGTTCGATCGCGCCGGTGGGGCTCACATGGTGGCTGATGCCGGTGGCCATCGGGCATAGCGCCTTGCCATTGTGATCGTAATAGGCATCGACGATGGCGATGGGCATTTTGGCGCGCTGCCCGGTCACAAAACGCCGCACCTGGGTGATCTGCTCGGGCCGCAGGGCGAGTTCTGGACTGATCTTGGGTCCCACGGGCCGGTAGGTGTGATACCAGGTGTAGTGCACGCCCATGTCGATGAGCTTTTGCAGCCACTCCACGCTAAGCAGATCGTCAATGTTGGTCTGGCAAAGGCTCGTCGCAACGCCGGTCAGGAGCTTTTGATCCAGGCAGTTGCGCAGCCCGCGAAGCGTCTTGTTGAGCACGTCCTTTTTGCCGCGCCGTTCATCGCTTACTGAGGTCGAGCCTTCGACACTGACGAGCGGCGTCGCATTGCCAAGCTGGCGCAATGACTTGGCGACCTTCTCGGTGATAAACTGGCCGTTGGTAAAAAGCTGAAAATAGCAGTCCGGATGCTGCGCCAGGAAGTCCAGCAGCCCCGGGTGCATAAAGGGTTCACCACCCAGGATGCCGAAGAAGCTGTTGCCGTGCTCGCGGGCGTTATTCACCGTGCGGTTCAGCGTATCGAGGTCAATGGCGTTGCGCGGCGCTTCCACGTCCACCCAGCAGCCCTGGCAGCGCAGGTTGCAGGAGTTCAAAATGCTCACGTACAGAAAGGGCGGGAAGTAGATGCCCTGCTTCATGCGTTTCTGAAACAGCAGCACCGAGCGCGCACCTTTGTAGCCGAAGTTCCAAGCCACCTTGGCGAGGCACTGGGGATCAACCGTGGTCAGGATGCGGGAACCGAGGGAAAAAATCATGAGAAAAGGGAAACACTGCTCTGTACCCCAGATGTACGCGATTGCAGGCCAATAAGTTCAGCGGAAGCATGACAGAAAGATTCGGGGACAGAAAAATAGGAATTAATTTTTTTGTCCGCCAATTTTTTGTTCTAAACCTCCGGCACTCCGTACTTCACCCAGCGCCGCGCCTTGAACTCAAACCTCGGCAGCCCCGTGGTCACCCGCACCGGAATTCGCATCGAAAACGTATCCCGCAGCTTGCTTTCGAGCTGCCGTACCACCTCCGGACCAGCATCTGGCTGCAGTTCCACCAGTACCGTCACCTCGTCCATCGCCTCGATTTTCCGCTGCTCCACCTGGAACTCGGCAATGCCGGCGAACTGCCGCACCACGCCTTCCACGGCGCTGGGATAAATGTTGACGCCGCGAATGACTACCATCTCATCGACACGGCCCAGAACCCCGCCTTCCAGGCAGAGGCGGCCATCAATGATCTGCTTCTTCACCCAGTCGCCCGTGCGGTAGCGGACCAGCGGGCAGGCGGTGCGGTCCAGGGTGGTGAGCACCAATTCACCGCAGCCACCCTCCGCCACCTCCCTGCCAGTCCGGGGATCAATGATTTCCGGCAGGTAGGCTTCTTCGATAATCTGGAGAAAGCCGGGCCGTTCGACCGATTCGAAGCTTACCGGGCCCACCTCGGTCATGCCGTGATGATCAAACACGCGCGCGTTCCAGAGCTTTTCGATGCGCTCGCGCACCCCCGGCACATTGCCGCCGGGTTCACCTGCCACGATCACCTTGCGCACGGCAAGCTGGTCGAGAGTGATGCCGGATTCGCCGCCAAGACTCTCGCCCAGACGCAAGGCATAGGTGGGTGTGCAGCACAGGACGGTGGCCTGGTAGCGAGCCATCGATTCAAGGCGCGCCCTGCTGGTAAGACCGCCGCCGGGGATGGTAAGGTAATCGGTCGCGGAAGCTTCAAACGCCGTCCAGAAGCCGAGAAAGGGGCCGAATGAAAAAGCGAAAAACACCCGGTCCTCACCCTTGCGCAACTGCGCGCCACGATACACCCAGCGCCAGCAGTTGAGCATGGCCTCCCAGCTCTTCGGCGTGTCAATCCACGCCATGGGCTGGCCGGTGCTGGTACCGCTGGTCTGGCAAAAACGGGTGTAGTTTGCCAGCGGCTCGGTCAATGCCGAGCCAAAGGGCGGATGCGCCAGCCGGTCAGCCAGCAGATCGTCCCTGGTGGTAAAGGGCAGGTCTTCAAAGGCGATGGCTGGGGCACACCGGCTGTTAAAGTTCCCGCCCGTGCCAATGGTGTGCAGCAGGGCCTCGAGCTTCGGTGCCTGCAAGGCTTGCAGCGGACGGTTGGGAGGTGGAGTCATGCGGGTGGGGCTCACTTGACGCACTTGACCACAAACAGCAGCAGAATCCAGGCAATGAAAGCGATCATCCCCCAGTTAACGCATCGGCGGCAGCGGATCTGGGTGGTCTCATCGTAAAGTGGGATCAGCTTGTCCTCCCAAGGCTGCGCACGGGGAATGATCTGCCGCGCAATCCACGAGCCGAGCGGACCCAGCACCATGCAAAGCCCGGCGATCATGAGTGGCAGCCCCTCGGAATGGCGTGGTATCGGGGCCGGCGGCACGGTACGCTCGCGCAGCAACTGCCGGGCGGAATCGAGCACCAGATCCGGCCAGCCGCTTGAAGCCAGCAGCCTCTTGAGCTGATCATTGTTCAGCGACCGCGCATAGCCTTCGATGGTCTGCTGACCTTCCGCCGGGTTGACGATGCCCCCGATCACGCTTTTGGCACGATCGACATCCGCCTTGTCCACGAACAATGATAGGTCCGGCTCACCCTCGACAAAGGCGCGCAGCTTGCCAATCCATGAAGTCGTCTCGGCCGCTAGGAACGGGACGGCGGCCTCTTCAAGCCGCTCCTGCATCAGAACGGCTTTGGCATGCGGAACGCCGATGGCAACGGGAGTCCACTGTACGCTCATGGCACGGCTGCCTCCTCCGGGCCACTATTTGACCGTCATCACCGGCTTTGCGGGCCCGTGAGCGGCCGGAGCTGGGGCGGACCGCACCACCACGACCACGCCTGTGATGGCAAGAACCATGCCGATATAAAACCAGTACGAGATGGCTTTGATTCCGCCTTCCGGCGGCGACTTCAAGATCGTGACGATGGCGTTGACGATCGGCGCACCGCCAAAGACGATGGGCATGACTGCCACGGCGGCGAGAGCGCCAAAGCCACCGCCGCCCTTGATGACAGGGGTCGCCGCAGCGCCAAGAGCAAGCACAAGAGTGAAGGCACCAGCCGCGCCGGCGAGGCCTGCAATCAGGCTCCATGTGATGCCAGAAGAACCGAAGCCCATGTCAGAGCCGCGCCCTTTCAGCAAGCCGTAGGCTACGAAACCGATGATGCCATATGCCACGCAGACCAGCAGAAAGGCTTTCAGTCCAGCGTGAGCGCCTTCCGGGCCGGGCGGTGTGACGCCGGGCATGAAACTGCGGCCCAAATGCAGCAGTACGCCATAAACACCCCAGAAGAAAACCGTCATCACTGCGTAGCTTAGCCAATTCATACCTGTTCGTTGTCCTTTCAGTTGTCGTTATTGTGTGGTGATAATGAAGATGCGCGCACCGTGTCGCGCATTGACCGTCTGCCAAGCGCTTTCCACTGCACTGACGACCATGGAACACGCTCGCGCGGGAGCTGATCTTTCCGCTGGGAGAAGCTCAGGTGATAAGGTGGAAGGCAGAGTCACGTTCAGGAGCGCGCTTACACTGCCATCTTTCCCATGCTCTCCTCGCCTCCCTCCAGGTCCTTGACCACGCTCCTGCTTTGTGGCCTGAGCCTGCTGGGCGCCTTCTTGCTGTTCCAGGTGCAACCGGTCATCAGCAAGTTCATCCTGCCGTGGTTTGGCGGCAGTCCAGGCGTGTGGACGACCTGCATGGTGTTCTTCCAGGTAGTGCTGTTCCTGGGTTATGCCTATGCCCATGCCCTCACACGGCTGTCGCGCAAGTGGCAGGGCATCATCCACGCCGCTCTGGTGCTGGCGGCACTCGCCTGCCTGCCCGTCTCACCCTCCGATGTGTGGAAGCCCACCGGCACGGAGGAGCCGGCAGGCCGGATTCTTCTGTTGCTGCTGGCCACAGTGGGCCTGCCTTATTTTGTCTTGTCCAGCACCAGCCCCCTGGTGCAGGTCTGGTTCTCGCGCGCCATTCCCGGCGGGCGCCCCTGGCGTTTGTATGCATTGTCCAACACCGGTTCACTGCTGGCTTTGGTGAGCTATCCGTTTTTCTTCGAGCCACACTGGGATGTGGGGCAGCAGACCGCTATGTGGTCGGTCGCCTTCGTCGTGTTTGTGCTGCTGTCCCTCTATGGCATCCGGCGGGACCATCGCACGGGCATTTTCAATGAACTGCATGCAGAGGCGCAGACTGACGAACCCGCGCCCCCTGTGCCCCCCTGGCATCGAGTGCTCTGGGTGCTGCTGCCAGCCATGGCTTCGATCATGCTGCTGGCCACAACCAATCACGTGTGCCAGGACGTGGCGGTGATTCCCTTCATGTGGGTGGCTCCATTGAGCCTGTACCTCATCACCTTCATCATCTGCTTCGAGCATGAGCGCTGGTATGTCCCGGCACTTTGGGCGCCGCCCGCGATGGCTCTGCTATACCTTGCGATGGGCTGGGACGGATTGTCCGATCACTGGAACACCGTGGCAGGCAGGCACCCTTTCCTCGCCCGCCTGGAGGTCAGTTTTATCCAGCAACTCGGTGCCCACTTCCTGGCCATGTTTCTGGCCTGCATGGTGTGCCACGGAGAGCTCACCCGATTGAAGCCGTCAAACAGCCGGCTCACGGAGTTTTACCTGTTGATGTCGGCCGGTGGTGCCCTGGGCGGCCTGATGGTAAGCCTGATCGCGCCGCGCGTGTTCGACACGTTCATGGAATGGCCGCTGGGGTTAATCGCGTGCTTTTTGATCGGCTTGATCGTGGTCATCCGCGAACTGTGGCTCGGTCAACGGACCTGGCTGCGTGCTGTCACGGCATCCGCCCTCCTCGCCCTGCTGATCCTTGCCTTCTTTTCCAAGCAAGGCGACGCCTCGGAAAAGGGTGCTTTTCTTCAGTCCTGGGCGTCCTGGCAGACCGTGGTTGCCAACACGTTCGACGCATTCTCTACGTGGCAAAAAGCGGCCAATGGCGCGCTGCTGCTGCTTGTGCTCGCAGGGGTGGTTGTCGCGTGGATTCGGCGTTGGCACTGGTTGCAGGCGACTGCCGTCACCACCGTTCTGATTACCGCCCTCCCCGGGCTGCTGTTCATGCAGGACTGGGGTTTCACCGATGAGCCGCGCATTGAGCGGGTCCGCAACTTCTTTGGCGCGATCGCGGTCTCGGAAGATTATGATCCTGGGCTGGAAGCGCCCTATCGCAAACTCAGTCACGGCACGATCACGCATGGCATCCAGAACATGGGGGAGGGGCGCGAACAGCCGGTCACCTATTATGGCAGGCACACCGGTATCGGCCTGGCGCTGGAAAGCTTGAAGAACAAACCCGCCGCACGGGTGGGCGTGGTGGGCATGGGAGCGGGCACAGTGGCCTGCTATGCAATGCCGGGGCAGGTGTACCGGTTCTACGACATCAACCCGGACATCGTGCGGCTGGCGAAGAAACACTTTACCTACCTAGCCGACATGGAGAAGCGCGGGGCCACGCTGGAGGTGGTGATCGGCGATGCCCGCCTTTCCTTGGAACGGGAGCTGCCTCAGCAATTCGACGTGATCCTGCTGGATGCCTTCAGCGGCGACTCCGTGCCAGTGCATCTGCTCACCCGCGAAGCCTTCGAAATCTATAAACGCCATCTGCGACCAGGCGGGATCATCGCCGTCCACGTGACCAATACTTATCTGCGCCTCGCCCCCGTGATCATGAAAGTGGCGGCCTCTCTCGACATGAAAACCACGCGCGTGGAGACAGACGCCGATGACGACGACTATTCCACGGACTACGTCATGGTGACGAACAACGAAGATTTCCTGGCCGCGCATCCACCACAACCGCTGGATGCGGACGAAGCGAAACTCGATGTCTCCGTCTGGACGGACAAGAATCACAATCTGTACCGGATTCTGAATCGAAAATAGTCTGCTGTTTTGCGGCCAACCGTGACACCGCAGGGCAACCCAGCAAGGGCTCCTGTGCCGCGATTCCTGGACTATCGTGATCCAGGCTTCACCAGCACCCACGCCCACGGCACCAGATAAGCCGCGACAAACAATGTCGCGAGAACACCGATCATGCTGCACACGCCGAACGTCGCCAGACCGACATTGTCCGACATGGCCAGCGCCCCGAAACCGAGCCCGGTGGACAAGCCGCAGTAGGCCAGCGCACGCCCAATGGTGTGCCCGTCCTCGCCCGTCTGCGCCGCCCGGCGCAACGAGTAGATCATGTGGATATTGAAATCCAGGCCCAGGCCCAGGCACAGCGGCACGGTGCCGATGTTCACGAAGTTCCACTCCAGGTGAAGCAAGCGCATTCCCGCCAGCAGGATGAGGCCGCTGAAAGCAATTGATCCCACCGCCACGACCCGCTCGCGCCAACCCCTGAAGACAAAGAAGAACATCACCGTCAGCACGACTCCCGCCGGCAGCAGCACCCGCAGCACTTCCCGGTTCATGATCGTCTTGAGCTGGCTGGTGAGGTAGCTCCAGCCCGCCACATGCACGTCCGGCAGAGCCTGCAAAGCAGTGATGATGGGAGAGTCAAAGACTTGAGGAGACTTGGCCATGCGAACGAAGCCCACGGCAGCCACACCGCCCTTCACCACGGCCAACTGGCGGCCGATGGAGTCCTCCAGCTTTGCCAGCGGCGGCCAGCGCACAGCCTCGTTGTACCGAGGCTTGGTGAGGGGATCAGCCCAGCCCGTCAGATCGGGCGCCGCCTTAGACCACTTGGACCAGAGATCAAATACGCCCTTGGCCAGCCCCAGTCCCCTGTCATTGAATCCAGCGCTCAGTGCCGCGTCAAAAATGCGCTGCCGGTCCGCCAGCAGGGCGGCAACCAAGGCTGTAGAAGCCTTCTGGTTCGCGGGGCTGGGTGCGAAAGCCGTGGGCAGGAAGTGGCTCAGAATCTGGCCCGCCTGCCGTGCTTTCGCCAGTTCCGTGTCCACCTTCAACAAGCTGGAGGCCAGGCTGGCTTCATCCTTGCCTCGCGCCACCACCGGCAGCCACTCCACCCTGTCCTGCTCCGGCTTCATTTGCTGCTCAAAAGCCATCAGGTCTTCGAAGGACTGGCAGTGCTTGGGCCGCAGGACGCCCGAGCCATTGGCCACGCCGGGCAGCCCGCCAATGCCCAGCACTCCAGCCACCAATAGGGCCAGCCCCAGGGTCACGTAGCCCGGCCAGCGCACCGGTCCGGTGACGGGGGCGACCGGCGCGTGAGCCAGATCCTTGCACAAACGCATCGCGACCGGCAGGAACCCATAAAGCATCACGCCCGCGCCAATCAAGATGCCCAGCCCGGTGAGAATGCCCATCTGCGCGATGCCTGGCAGCGTGCTCAAGCCCAAGGCTCCGAACACCGCCGCCGAAGTGACCGCCGACCACCAGATGGACGGGAACATGCGGCGGTGAATGGTCTTGAACGGATCCCCGGGATTGTTCATCGCGTCATTGAGCCCAAGCACGCCAAAGTCTTCAATCATGCCCATCAGGATCGCGGCAAAGCCCATCGACATGACATTGAGGGACCCAAACATCAGACCTGCCACTCCCAGCGTGATGAAGCCGGTGGCGAGCATGGACAGCAGAATGAAAAACAGCGGCTTGATCCGCCGGTGCAGCAGCCAGAACAAGAAGGCCACCACGAAAGTGATGCCGCTCACCGACTGCTGCATGTCCCCTTCCATGCCGGTGCCTATTTCCGCCTGGAATGCCGGGCTGCCGGTGTAGCCGATCTGGACGCCGGGCTTCACTGCGGCAGTCACCATCGCCTTGATTTGGTCCATCCAGGCGGAGGTTTCACGATAGCCGCTCATGGGTTTGGCGGCGTCCAGGTAGAGCACGCGGAAAGTGCCGTCCTCGTTGGCGAATCCCCCGCCGCCCAGGCCTTCCATGGTCGCGCTGTCCAGTCCCGAGCGCATGGCCTGGGTGAGCCCCAGCGCATCGTTCGACTCAATGGCCACCGCCATGGGATCCATGGAAGAAGCCAGCCGGCCCAGGCGCTGCTTCAGCGTCTTGCCGATCTCGCTGGGCGACAACGAAGCCTGCAAGGTTTTCACCTTGTCCGGCGGTGCATTCAGCCACGAGTAGGCGACCAGTTCCAGCATGTCCTCGGGATGGGATTCCCATGAGGGCTTGTAGCGCACGCCGCGCACCAGGCCGGGTGCCTTGCCCAAGGCTGCAACCAGCGCTTCCACCGCCTCATCCGCCGCGACATCGGTGTCGCCTTTGACGGTGACGATGAGCTGGTCGGGCCGGTCATATACCTCCTGGAACAAAACTGTGCCTTCCACCCCCGGCATGCCTCTGGGCAGCAGATCGAGGATCTCAACGTTGTAGCTCAGGCGTGAGATGCCGATGAACCCCAGAACAACAGTGAGCGTGAGCAGGGCGAGGTGGAAAAGTCGGAACATTGGGAAATGACGAATGACGGAATGACGGAATGACGGAATGACGAATGTCCAATGACCGGCAGCGAAGTCGCGGACAAAAAAGGCAAAATGGCGAATAGCAAACTGAAGCAGGTATTGAACAGACCACTGATCCGGCCCATTCGTCAGTGGACATTCGTCATTTTTCATTCATCCACCTCCCGTGCTCGATTACACCACGATCCTCAACGCCGTCCTCCCCACCTACCTCATCATGCTTCTGGGCGCGATGGCGCGGAGATTGAGATTACTGCCCCAGGAGGCGGACGCGGGCCTGATGAAACTGGCGGTGAATCTGCTGTACCCCTGCCTGATCATTGAGCGCATCGTCGGCAATCCAGAGGTGAGCCATCCGCTACGGGTGTTGGGCGCGGCCGGCCTGGGCTATGGTCTGGTGGTCGTGGGCATCTATCTCAGCTATGCGTTGGCTCCGCTCGCAGGGCTGCGAGTGGGCGGGGGCCGGCGCACCTTCGCCATGACGACTGGCATCCAAAATTATGGCTTTGTGGCGATCCCCGTCATGTCAGCGCTGTTCCCCAGCAAGGAAGCATTGGGGGTCATGTTCACATTCACTCTCGGAGTGGAACTGTCCGTCTGGACGCTGGGAGTGGGCACTCTCACCGGGCTGAGCAAGGCCCCGTGGAAGGCGGTGCTTAATGTCCCGGTCATCTCCATCCTGGTTGCACTGGCTCTCAATTTTCTCGGTGCGGAAAGGATCATCCCCACGCCCGTCCACACGGTGATGAACAATCTCGGCAATTGTTCCGTGCCCCTGAGCGTGCTGCTCATCGGTGCCTCCATTGCCGATCTCTGGGGGCATGAGCGCTTCAACTGGCGCGTGGCCATCCTGAGTGCGGTGCTGCGGCAGGCGGTCATTCCTATCGGCTTCATGCTCGCCGCCTGGCTCCTGCCCCTCACGCCGGACCTCAAGCGCGTGCTGATCGTCCAGGGAGCAATGCCCAGCGCAGTGTTCAGCCTGGTGCTGGCGCGGCATTATGGCGGGCACCCGCCCACGGCGGTGCAGGTCATTCTCGCCACCACGGTGGCCAGTCTGATCACCATCCCGCTGGTCATTTCAGCCATGGTGAAATGGCTGGGATTGTGATGCTGGAAAGGCCCCCTCCCTGACAGATTCAGGTGCGATCCGTCGTCAAGTTGCTAGCCGGTCTGTGCTCTCTTCTTGCTCACCAACCGGGAACCCGGAACCCTGAACCAGGAACCGCGTTTATCGCAACCGGATCGCGACGGATTCGCCGTGTGCATCCAGCCCTTCCACCTCGCTGAAGGCGCGTACAAAAGGCTCGCTCTTGGCGCAGGAATCGCGGTCGAGGCGCACGATGCTGGTGCGACGCTGGAACATGTCGGCCATCAGGCCGGGGAAAGATTTACCGGCGCCACCAGTGGGCAGGGTGTGGCTGGGACCGGCAAGGAAATCGCCCACGGCCACGGGCGAATAGTTGCCCACGAAGATGGCTCCGGCAGTGCGGATGGCCTTGATCAATTCGGGCTCGCGCACGGCGATGAGCACGATGTGTTCGGGCGCGTAATCATTCACGAGGCGCACGCCTGCATCCATGTCGGGCACCAGGATGGCGAAGCCGCCCTTGTCCAGCACGCTTTGCACCATGGCCTGGCGGCCCAGCCGGGCTGCCTGCAATTCAATTTCCGCCAGCACCTGCTCAAGGAGGGCGGCATCATCGGTGATGAAGCCTGCGCCGCTGTCCTTGCCGTGCTCCGCCTGCGCCAGGAAATCTGCCGCAATGAAGGCTGGGTTGCCCGTCTTGTCGGCGAGAATGATCACTTCGCTGGGACCGGGCAGAAGGTCGATGCTGATCACGCCAAACGCCTGGCGCTTGGCCTCAACCACGTAGCTGTTGCCGGGGCCGACAATCTTGACCACCGGCTTGATCGTCGCCGTGCCAAAGGCCATCGCGGCAATCGCCTGGGCGCCGCCAATCTTGTAAATTTCCGTCGCGCCCGCCAGCTTAAGCGCCGTGAGCAGCCCGGAATTCACCGTCCCATCCGGGCCGCAGGGCGTGCAGACCACGATCTCCGGCACACCCGCCGCTGCAGCGAAAGTGACCGTCATGACGGCGGTGGACACCAGCGGTGCCGTGCCGCCAGGCACGTAGCAGCCCACTCGTTCGAAGGGGTGGTACACCTCACCCACCTCCGCGCCCTGCTCGTTCTTCATGCTCCAAGGCTTGCGCAGACTGGCGAGGGCGAAGGCCTTGACATTGCGATGCGCCGCCTCAAGCGCCTCCACCGTGCGCGCCTCGGTGGCCGCCACAGCGACAGCGATCTCGGCTTCGGTCACGCGCATGGTCCGCGGCGTGAGCGCTGCCTTGTCAAACTTTGCGGTAAACTCGAGCACCGCCTCATCGCCGCGCGCCCGGACCTCCTTGATCACACCCGCCACCACGTCACGCACCTGGTCGCTGGCTTCCGCCCGGCGGTTGAGACTGCGAAGGGCTTGGACGTAGTCAGCGTCAGTGTGGCGAATGATCTTCATGGAACAGGGTGCGGAATGCGGAGTCCTTAGTGCTCAGTACGGAGTGCAGAGTCAAGCGGACTATGCGGCGACCGCCAGGCAGCCTGCTGGACCGCCACCCGCAAACTGGCAAAGGCGGCCTTGCCATCGGCCCTGGCCTGGAGCATTCTTTCAGTTCCCAAAATCATCCCCTTTCTTTAAACACATGCCCACCTACGACTATCAATGCCTGGACTGTGGACACCAATTCGAGGCCAAACAGTCCATGAAGGACCCGCATCTCACCGAGTGCCCCAAGTGCAAGGGCAAGGTGAAGCGCAAAATTGGGCTTGGTGCAGGGCTCATCTTCAAGGGCTCCGGCTTCTACATCACTGAAAACCGCAGTGACTCTTACAAGGCGGCAGCCAAAGCCGACACCAGCACGCCAGCACCTGCAACGGCCGCACCCGCAGCAGCGGCGCCGGCTCCCGCTGCTCCCAGCCCTGCGCCGGCCAGTTCAACCTAGCGCGATGATTTAACCCGTCCCCCCGCTTTTCCACCGTGGCCTCGTTTTGGCTTAAATCCTTGCTGCTGATCAGCCTCAGCGGTCTCATGGCCACGGCCATCCTCTGCCATCAGACTCCAGACCTGAGCCGCGTGAAGGTGGGGGCGGATGCCACCGATCACGCGGTTTTCGACGTCGTAGAAATGCTCGGCCAGGCTGTGGTCAAGCAGTCAGCGAGTGTGGAAATCAACGAATCGGACCTCAACGACTACCTCGCCAGGCGCTTCAAGCCCGCTCAAAAAGGCCAGAGTAACCGCCTGGCCAAGTTTGACCGGATCCTGCTCAACTTGGAAGAGAGCCACTGCACCGCGTATCTTTGCTGGAACGTGCTCGGCCATCTCGACGTGGTCAGCGTTCAGTTCAGCATCCAGCGCAAAGGCAACGAGTTCATCGTCGAGATCGAACGTGGAGCCTATGGCAGGCTGGAGGTGACCCGAGGCTTTCTTACTCCCATGATTCCGGCCTTGCGGGAGCTGGCGCGCGCCTGTAAGCCGGAAATCGACGCCATCTTCAAATTGCCGCACGTGCGCCTCGCGAAAGACAAGCTGGTGCTGGATGCGAAATTTTGAAATGATCTTCCTCCGTGCGGCCCTCCGCATCTCTTGTTGCTTTCCTCCGGTCATGCCATCGCCACGCCCTTTCTCCATCGCCCCCGCCACCCTTCTGAGCGCGCTGTTCCTGTTCTGCGCAGGGCTCGTGGTAGCCCAGCAGCCCCTGCCCATCCCCCCTCCGCCGCCTGGGGAGACGTCGGGCAAGAACAAGCCGGTGCCCCCGGCCAGGACGGCCGTGGATGTGCCAATCCTCGACACACCTCCGAGCCTGGCGCTGCCCAAGCCCAAGCAGATCAAGCCAGAGCCCACAACCAAGCCCGCGTCTGACAAGACGGCGTCCGGTGCACCGGCAGTGCAACCCGTTCCGCTCCCCTCCCTGCGGCCCGTGCCACCCACGCTCCCGGCCGCGGCCTCCGAGGCAAACGACAGTTCCACCAGCATCCATGGTCAGTTCGTCGTCCACGGTGCCGACCTCGAATCGCGCACTTACATCACGCAAGTGTGTGAGGAAGTCGCGGAGGAGATGACCGTGCTGATGCGCGATCCGGAGCCCTATGGCATTCCCATCGTCGTGTCGGTCAAAACACGGCCCAATTTGACGCCCGGCGGTCCGGCAGTGAGCACGGACATCGCCCAGCTTGCCTATGGCGGCTTCCGTCTTCAGATCACCATCCAAGTGCGGCCCGACTTCAACGTGAATGACTTCCGCGCCGAACTCGCGCGCATGCTCATCGCTCAGCGCATCCTGCGCGGCAACAAGGAGCTGACCACCAAGCGCACGCGCATCCTGCCTGACTGGCTGTTGGTGGGCGTCAAGGAGGCACTGCGCTATCGCAGCCGGTCCAGGCCTAGCGCGGTGTTCGCCAGCGTCTTCCGCTCCGGCAAAATCTATGGCATCGAAGAGATCCTGGAAACCACGCCCGGCTCGCTGGATGCCCTGAGCCGCACCCTGTATGAGACCTCCTGCTGCGCCCTCGTCCTCACGCTGCTCGATCAGCCAGAGGGCAACCTGCGCATGGCCAAATTCCTGCACGGCCTGGCCACCGACTCGAAATCCGACCGCGAAATGCTGAATCGCTGGTTCCCTGGGCTCAACGTCAGCAAAAGCAGCCTCAACAAGTGGTGGTCATTGCAACTGGCCAGCCTAGCCACCCCCACGGTGTTCGAATGCCTTGGCCCCAGCGAGACGGCGAAGGAACTGGAGCGCGCCTTGCGGCTTCACTACCAAACCACCCCCGCCGACGCACCGGTCGTGCGGCTCGCCTCGACCAACGACACGACTCTGAATGACGAGGCGCAGAAAGAGGCTGACAAGAACAACCGCCTGGCCCGCCACATCACCGGCGACCAAAGCGCCAAGCCAAGCGACGCCACCCCGCCAAAGAGCAAACCCGACACCGAGGAGCAAACCAAGTCCAAGGCAGAGCCCCGGAAACCGGGCAAACCCGCCTCCGAGGAGAAGGCCAAGCCTCACACAGAAAAGTCCAAGGCAGAACTCAAGAGCCAGGACAAACCAGAATCAGAAAAAGAAGAAAAATCCGCAGACAAGCCCACGCAGGAACAGCAGGCCAAGCCAGGATTCAGTCTGCGCAATCTGTTTGGCTTCGGCGGCAGTACCAATGCCAACGAAGATAAGGCGAAAAAGGAGAGCCAGTCAAAACCCGAACCCGAAAAGGAAGCCAAGGTCGACTCCAAAAAGGAACCCAAAACCGAGTCCCCGAAGGAAGCAGCCAAACAGCCCGAATTAAAGAAGAGCCCCGCCAAACAGCCCGAGCCGAAGAAAGAAGCACAGGCCGAGCCAAAGCCGGCGAGCAGCCAAAAAATCCTGCCCACGAAGGAAGCTTCCGCCCCCGGTTCCAATGCCGGAGCAGGCCCGAAAATCGCTGATGAGGCCAAGAAGCAGCCCGGATTTTTTGGCCGCATGTTCGGAGGCAAGAGCGACGACACGCCGGCCAAGGAAGACAAGAAGCCCGAGCCGGAGCCCCCGGCCGACAAGCCAAAGACGAAGGACAAGTCCAAAGCGACGCCCAAACAAGCCACCGAAGCTGACAAACCAACCGCCGCCACACCGGGTGCTTCATTGCTTCTTCGAGCAGTGGCAGACGCAACGATCCCCGGATTGGGCATCGTCCTCGACGCCACCCAATGGCTTCGCGATGACCAGCCCCATTATACGTTCCTCGGATTCGGCAAAAAGAAGGAGACCGACGCTCCCCAGCCAGAGGAGGCGGCACCCGCCAAAAAGGACGACAAGAAGGCACCCGCCAAAAAGGACGAAAAAACCAAAACTGAAGAGCCCAAGTCTCCGCCCAAGAAGGAACGGCTCGTCGACGTTACCATCCCTTTGAGCGACTATAGCCGCATCCTCAAACGCAGTGATGCGAAGCTAATCCTTACCAACACGGCCACCAGTCTTGCGTCGCTTTCGACCCGGGCACATCCCTTGTTCCGCCCCCTGATCAAGGAGTACATCGAACTCATTGCCGACATTTCCAAGCACAAGACCAAAGATGCTGACGCCCGCCTCAAAGCGCTCAATGAACGCCGTGACGCAGTGCTCGCCCAGGCCAAGGCCGTGCGCGACCATCTTGACTGGTACGAAGCCAGCGAGAGCAACGATTACTCCGGCTCGTTCGACGACTACCTGCGGCTGCCCAAGACCATCGACCTGGAAATCCCCCGTCGCGCCGATCCGATCTCCAAACTTCTCGACGAGGTGGAGAAGCAGGCGGAGAACTAACGCGCCCCAGAACAAGGGAATGAAAACCTCCTGCAAGGCTCGATTTTTGCTTTTAACCACCTCGTTAAGTTGCTTCAGTCTGGATGGCATTTGATTCACACCCGTCCATTATCTCGCCGCCATGAATTTTTTCCCCTCCCGTGCGCTGGCACTGCTTTTGGCAGCGAGTTTTTCATTGGCTCAGGCGGCGCCAGAAACGCAAAAGACCGAGAAGCCTCTGAGCCGGGAGGAGGCTCAGAAAGAGATGGAACGGAGAATCGAGTCCTTTGGCTGGACGCGCTCCGGCAAAGGGCAGCTGGGCATGGTGGCGGACATCACAGTCCCCCCAGGCTATCGGTTCACGGGCAAATCCGGCTCCAGACAGATGATGGAGTTCACCCACAACATCCCGATCGAATCGCAAGTGGGAGTGATCGCACCGGAAAACCTCCAGTGGTGGGTGCTCTTCGCGTATAACGATGTGGGCTACGTGAAGGACACCGACAAGGACAAGCTGGATGCCGATGCGATCTTGAAAACGTTCACGGAGAGGGAGAAGTCTTCCAACGAGGAGCGCACCAAACGGGGACTGCCCAAGCTCTTTCTGGATGGCTGGGCCGTGCCGCCGCGGTACAATGAAACGACCCACAATCTGGAATGGGCACTCAAAGTGCGCGATGAAAGCGGCAACATCTCGATCAACTACCTTACCAAGCTCCTGGGCCGGAGCGGCGTGATGAGCGTGACCCTGCTGGTGAATCCGGACGAAATGCAAATGGCGCTGCCTGCCTACCAAAAGCTGCTGTCCGGCTTTGGTTATACCGTCGGCAAGTCGTATGCCGAGTATCGTCAGGGCGACAAAACCGCGCAGTATGCCCTCACCGGATTGATCACCGCGGGCGCTGGAGTGGCGCTGTTGAAATCTGGCTGGTTGGCGAAGTTTGGGCTTCTCTTTGCCAAGCTGGGAAAGGCAGCCTACCTGCTGGTGCTGGGAGGGCTCGCTGGGCTCAAGAGACTCTTCGTCTGGCTGTTTGGACGAAGAAGCGACCCCCAGCCATAACGGCTCCAGGAACTTCCACATATGACCGACGGGCAGCTGCTTCTTGCCGTCTTCACAGCGTTTTATCTGGTGGAGTGCCTGCACTGGCTGCCACTCCACTCCGTGGTATTGCACACCTGGACCTCTCATTTTGGGTGGGCGGCAAGTCATCCTTCGCGCCTTGTGTCCGCGGGTGGCAAGGGTCTGGCGATGGCGTGGCCCTTGCCTCCGCTGGGCAGTCTGCTGGTGGCCGAATCATGGCCGGTGATCCCCGATGCCCAGGGAGTTTGGATCGGAGCCGGCCAGCTCCATGAGGGCAGACGGCTGGAATGGAACACGATTGATCCCCGCCTGGACCAGCGGACGGTGAATGTCACCGCTGACGCGAAGGTGCAATGCGCATCGCGCCGGAGTGCGGAACGGCTGATGGAGTTCTTGCGCAAGGTGGCGGCCCAGCCGGAAGAGCAGCGGCCTCTGATCCTCGCAGAATTCTGGCAATCATCTCTCAGCATTCCCCGGGCACGGTCTGCGGTGCGCCAGTATCGCATTGCCTCATCGGCGCTCAGACTGCCTTGCCTGACCGTGTTTTTCATGTGCTTCGTCTATATGCCCCTGCTGTTTTGGCGGTTTGGCGGCAGCCCCTGGCGACTGCTGGTGGGTGTCGCCTCGCTGCTCGCCATGACGGCTTGGGTCGCCTTCATCTGGCGTCATCTGGCCCTCCGTCTTTTCCCAGATTCCAAGCGTCGGCGTTGGCCAGAGATGCTGCATCTCATCTGCATCCCCGCTCACGCCATACGTGCCCACGACCTGATCGGAGCGGAGGCACTTGACGGCCTCCATCCCCTGGCGGCAGCCGCGGCAGTGTTGAACCCGGAGTCTTTCGAATCGTTCGCCGCCCAGACCTGGCTGGCGTGGAAATTCCGGCATGGCTCTGATACACTCTTGCCCGCAACGGCGATCGTGCTGCCACATCTTGAGGCGTGCTGCCGGCGATTGGGCATCCCCACTGCCCGGCTTGAAGCGCCGCCTGTGCAGCAGGGCAACGCGGCCAGCTACTGCCCGCGCTGCCACGCCCAATTTTCCCTGGCTCATGCCGCGTGCGGCCAATGCGGGGACATTACCACCCTGAACTGGCCGGCTGTCACGGCAGAGTAGCATTGTCTGATTCGCCGCTTCAGAGCGGCTTCTCGTAGATCCGTTCAAACACGTTGGCCGTGTTGTTGGGATCAATGATGGTGATGCCATCGGCACCGAAGCGCGCGGTAACGGTCGCCCCCTTGCCTTCCCCCATGTACTTGAAATTCAGATCCCGCACCCGCGCGGCGGCATCGACGATGGCACAAGTGATGCGCGCGTCCTCGGCAGTGGGATAGAGCTCGGCCACCTCATCGAGCGTGGCATTGTTGAATTTGACCGCACAAATGGCCACAAGGCCCACCGTGATGCTGTCCACGCCGTAACCGATGTAGCCTTTGGTGCCGTCGGGACGGGTGACTTCGCGGGTGAAATGATTGTTGCTGGTGCGCGATCCACCGCCCGCATTCCACCAGCGGAAGCCGCGGTACTGCTGGTCGCTTTCCACTTTGCCATCCGCCCCCACGATCTCGTGGCCTTGATTCACCGGGCCTTCGAAGTCGGATGGCGTGATCCAGTTGTTGTGAAAGTTGATGCTCATGCCGTTGTCAAAATCCACGCGCACCTGCACGGCGTCGAATGCATTGATGCCGTCCCGAATGAGGCGCTTTTTCTGGCCCACGGCGGTGAGGCTCACGGGTTTGCTGCGGTAATAGCTCCAGATAAGATCCGTCCAATGCGGCCCCACGTAACTGAAGGGGTCGCTCGATTCCACCCACTTGAACGTGCTGGTCGAAACCTCCAGCGGTTCCTCCAGATAGGCGGTGCCGTAGAGCGGCGCGCCGATGCGGTTTTGAATGTCGTCACGGATGCGCAAATGATCCGGGTCATAGCGCTTGTGCATGTCCACGGCGACCACGCGGTTTCCGGCGCGCGCGGCCTCGATGATCGTGTCCGCTTCATGAATGGACAGGCACATCGGCTTCTCGGTGATCACGTGCACCCCGGCGGCCAGGGCATCCAGAACCGGCTGCGTGTGCAAATGATCGGGAGTGGCCACGGCCATCACGTCAAGATCCGGGATGTCGCGCAAAATGTCGCGCCAGGGTTCCGCCCCCCAGTATGGTTTGGGCTCGTGACCCGTGAGCATTTTAAAGCTCGCCGCCGCTTTTTTCGCTGAACCCTCGGAACGCGTGGCCACGGCGACAAGATCAAATTTCACCCCCGCCAGTTCACGCGAATACTTGTCCAGCCCCACGCGGGCAAGCTGTCCGGCAATGCCGAAACGTTGCAGGTCCGCGTATGCTCGGGCGTGCACGTCGCCGCCGAACATGCCGGCCCCTACGAGTGCGATCTTGATGGTGGGTTCCATGGTGTGAGTGAGTTTGACAGTGGTGAGGGACGCCGCTCCCGGTTGTTGGTGTGAATGAGAGTTTTGCTATTGTGGAACCGGGGCGAGGAATTGCTTCTCCTTTTCTGACCTGTTCACATACAATTGTGCATCCATGAACACACGTACCGCCCTCCTGCTGCTCTGTTTCTCATGTGCCGCGCTTCACGGCCAGCCGGTCAAATTACAGCCGGTGATTGCCCCCGAAAAGGATGGGCTGCTCACCCTTTATCGTGAACTGCACGCCAGCCCGGAGCTGTCGTTTCACGAAGAGAAAACCAGCCTGCGAATGGCCTCGGAGATGCGCAAGCTGGGCCTGGACGTCACCGAAAAAGTCGGCGGCTGGGGCGTGGTGGCAGTGCTGAAAAACGGCCCGGGGAGGACCGTCCTCATCCGTACCGACATGGATGCGCTGCCCGTGCGCGAACTCACCTTGCTGCCCTTCGCCAGCAAAGTGAAGACCAAGGATGACGCCGGCAATGAAGTCTCCGTCATGCATGCCTGCGGTCATGACATGCACATGTCCTGCTGGGTGGGCACTGCGCGAGCACTGGCAGCCCTTAAAGACCAGTGGCACGGCACCCTCGTCTTCATCGGCCAGCCAGCCGAAGAGCGCATCGGCGGGGCCAAGGCCATGCTCGACGATGGACTGTTCACCCGCTTCCCAAAACCCGACCTCTGCCTTGCGCTGCACTGCTCCGCCGAGCTGCCCGCCGGCACCCTGGGCATCACGCCAGGCGGCGCCATGGCGAGCGTGGACAGCGTGGACATCACCGTCCATGGCATTGGTGGTCATGGCGCCCAGCCACAAGCGGCGAAGGACCCCATCGTACTGGCGGCGCAACTGGTGCTCGCCTTGCAGACCATCCACAGCCGCGAGATCCATCCGCTGGAGCCCTCAGTCATCACCGTCGGATCCATCCATGGCGGCACCAAGCACAACATCATTTCCGACGAAGTGCGCCTGCAACTCACCGTGCGCGCCACCAGCATGGAGACACGGCAGAAGATCCTGGCCGCCATCGAGCGTATCGCCCGCGGACTGGGCATCGCCGCCGGATTGCCCGATGGACTGCTGCCCGAAGTGAAGTGCTCCAAGGAGTTCACCCCCGCCCTGGAGAACGACCAGGCCCTTTGCGAAAAGCTCGGGGCGGTGTTCAAAACCACGTTCGGCAACGACCACTTCCGCGCCAGCAAGCCCACCATGGGCGGCGAGGACTTCAGCCTCTATGGCCAGACTTCGGATCACATTCCCATCTGCATGTTCTGGCTCGGCGGCGTCCGGCCCGACAAGGTGGCGGAAGCGGAGAAGACCGGCCAGCCCCTGCCCAGCCTCCACTCTCCCTTTTTTCGCCCCGATGCCGAGCCGACATTGATCACAGGAGTGACGGCAATGACTTCAGCGGTGCTAGAGTGCCTCAAGTAAGGAGGTACAGTTGTGTACCATGCAATCCCGCGCCGCCCTCCTCTTTCTGACCCTGTCCTGTGCCGTCGCCCACAGCCAGCCCCCCGCAGCGGTGCCGCACAAGGACCATCTCATTGACCTCTACCACGAGCTCCACGCCAGCCCGGAGCTCTCGTTGCACGAGGAAAAAACCAGTGCTCGCCTAGCGGCGGAGATGCGCAAACTGGGGCTGGAAGTGACCGAGAAAGTCGGCGGCTGGGGTGTCGTCGCCGTGTTGAAGAACGGCCCGGGCAAGACGGTGATGGTCCGCACCGACCTTGATGCCCTGCCTGTTCGCGAAATCACCAGCCTTCCCTTTGGCAGCAAGGTGAAGACCAAGGACGATGCGGGCAACGAAGTCTCCGTCATGCACGCCTGCGGCCACGACATGCACATGACCTGCTGGGTCGGCACCGCGGGTGCTCTGGTTGCCCAAAAAGATCAATGGCACGGCACGGTCGTCTTCATTGCCCAGCCCGCCGAGGAGCGGTCTCTGGGAGCGACCGCAATGCTTAGTGACGGCCTCTTTACCCGCTTTCCCAAGCCAGACATCTGTCTTGCGCTGCATTGCTCCGCCGAACTGCCCGCGGGCACCCTCGGAATCACCTCTGGCGCAGCCACTGCCAGCGTCGACACCGTCGACATCCTGGTGCACGGCATTGGCGGCCATGGTTCCCAGCCCCAGGCCACCAAAGACCCCATCGTTCTTGCGGCGCAACTTGTCCTCGCCTTGCAAACCATCCACAGCCGCGAACTGCACCCGCTCGATCCCGCCGTGATCACCGTGGGCTCCATCCATGGCGGCACCAAGCACAACATCATCCCCGACGAAGTGAAGCTGCAACTCACCGTGCGTACCACCAGCATGGAGACACGCAAAAAAGTCCTCACTGCCATTGAGCGCATCGCCCGCGGCCTCGGCATTGCCGCGGGCCTGCCCGACGACTTGCTTCCCGAAGTGAAGACGTCCCCCATCTTCAACCCTGTGCTGGAGAACGACCTCGCGCTGTGCGACAAGCTCGGCGCGGCCTTCGTGAACACCTTCGGCAGCGACCACTTCGTCAAGACCAAGCCCTCCATGGTCGGCGAGGACTTCAACCGCTATGGCCGCACGGACGAGCACCTGCCCATCTGCCTGTTCTGGCTTGGCACCGTGCCCCCAGCCAAGTTGGCCGAAGCCTCCAAGACCGGCCGGCCCCTGCCCAGCCTGCATTCCCCGTTTTTCCACCCCGACGCCGAGCCCTCCATGATCACCGGGGTAACGGCGATGACGCTGGCCGTGCGGGAGTGCCTGAAATAGAAAATCACACCCGCTGTCCCATCTTCGCGAGGAGGGCGGCGCCTTCGCTCCACTCGACTTCGTGAGGCAGGCGTTTGCTCTTCGCCGCGATGGCAGCCACCACGCCGGCAGCCTCGCCCATGGCCACGGCATTGCCTGTCACACGGTAGCTGGCGTGCGCCAGAAAATCGCCGCTGATACAGCGGCCCGCCATCATCAGGCCGTCCACGTCCTTCGCCAACAGGGCTCGCAGAGGAATGTCATAGGGCTTGGTCTTGAAGCCGCCGTGCGAGACGGCGTCGTTCTTGTTCTTTTCAACATTGGCTGCGTGGATGTCCGCGCCAAAGGTGACACGGGCGACGCCATCCGCCTGGCGCGCTCCGGAGATGAGGTCATCCTTCGTCAACGTGTACCGCCCATGGATGCGCCGGCCGTCGCGGACGCCTATCTGCTCGGCGGTGGCCGCCACTTGCAGCCCTTCCCATACGCCGCCCAAAGAACGCAGCCCGAGCACGACGCGGTTCACCTCCTTGCGCGATCGCACCGTCGCTGCCGTGATCTGCGCCGCGTCGAAGGCCTTGATGTTGTACTCATGATTGATCATGAGCATCACCAAGTCGTCACGCACGTGGAAGAGGGTGGGATCACCGTACGACGTCTCGATGCCCGCGCGCTTCAGCTCCCCCTTGAAGGCCTCCACGGCCTCCAGGTGTCGGCTGTCATCCTGATAAAACGACATGTACTCGCCCAGCGTCTTCGCGTTTTTAACAACCGCAAGGGCGTTCATCGTCATCGGCTGGCAGGGACATTCCTTGTCCTGGCCCACGTCCCATGCGCAGCCCGCCTGGGCTCCGAGGTCGCCGTCGCCGGTCGCATCAATGAAAACGGATGCCGACCACGCTTCGCGCCCTGCCTTTGAATCGGTCACAATCGTCGTGAGTCTCCGGCCATCACGGTAGGCGGCCGCCACGCGGGTGTGCAACTGGAACTGGACGCCCGCCTCCACGCACATCTCCTCCAGCAACAGCTTCATCGGCTCCGGTTCATAGACAAAGTGACCGGGATTTTTGCCGCGGCGGGCCTCCCGTTCATCAAGCTTGCTGACCAGTTCACGCGTCAGGCCTGGTTTGTCGAAATCGAAAATGTAAGTCAGCAGCCCCGCCGTCCAGACTCCACCCAGGCAGCCATGCACCTCGAACAAGCGAGTGCGCGCCCCCGCCCTGGCTGCCGTAATCGCCGCTGCGATGCCGGCAGGACCGGCCCCGCAGACGATCACGTCCGCATCCTTGAGGTGTGGCAGATCTTGCGCAGGCTCCGCAAAGCCCACCCCCTTGGCGGAAAGTGTGGATTCACCATGGAGTGCAAGGCCAGGCACCAGCACCGCGCCGCCGAGGGCGGTTCGGAAAAAGACACGGCGGCTGGATGAAACAGGAGTGCTCATGAGAAGAGATGGCTTTGGGCAGCTAGGCGGCCACGGTCATCTTCGCGAGCAGAGCCGCGCCTTCACTCCACTTGACTTCATGCGGCAGGCGTTTGCTCTTTGCCGCGATCGCCGCCACTACGCCCGCAGCCTCGCCCATCGCCACGGCGTTGCCGGTGACACGATAGCTGGCGTGGGCAATGAAATCACCGCTGATGCAGCGGCCCGCCATCATGAGGCCGTCCACATCCTTCGCGATCAAGGCGCGCAGCGGAATATCATAGGGTTTGACCTTGATGCCCTTGTTATCATAGGCCGCCGTCTTGTTGTGCTCCGCGCTGATGGCATGAATGTCCACACCGAACGTCGGCCTGACCACGCCGTCTTCGAAACGCACGCCGGTGATGAGATCGTCCTTGTTCACCGTGTAACGGCCATTGATCCGGCGACCATCACGCACGCCAATCTGCTCGGCGGTGGCGGCAATTTGAATGCCCTCCCACGGGCCGCCGAGTTTGCGCAGGCCATTGACGATCTTATGCAATTCCGAGCGCGCCTGCACCGTCGCTTCGGTGATCTTGGCCGCTTCGAAAGGCTTCACGCCATACTGATGATTCATCATCACCAGCAGGAGGTTGTCGCGCACCTGCCAGAGCGTCGGCTTGCTGTAGGAGGGGAAAAAACCGGCGCGCTTGATCTCTGCCAGGAACTTGTCTTTGGAAGCGCCGTCTTTGGCACTGGGATCAGAGCCGTGGATGAACTCATCCAATGCCGCCGCATCCTTGCACACCAGCAGCGCGTTGAGCGACATCGGCTGGCAAGGACAGCTCTCCTCCTCGCCAATCTGCCACCCGCAACCCGCCAGCGCACCGAGATCCCCGTCTCCGGAGGCATCGATAAAAACCGGAGCACGCCAGGCTTCGCGGCCCGCCTTGGATTCCGTAACCACCGTGGTCAGCCGACGGCCCTCTTTGTAGGCGGCCGCCACGCGTGTATGAAGCTGAAACTGCACCTTCGACTCCACGCACAGCTCCTCCAGAAGCAATTTCATGCCTTCCGGCTCATAGCAGATGCTCTTCGCATTCACGCCCCTGCGGATGCCGCGCTCCGCCATGTGACGGGTCAACTCCTTCGCGAAACCCGTCTTGTCAAAATCCAGCAGGTAACCCAGCAGGCCCGCCGTCCACACGCCGCCCAGACAGCCGCGCCATTCAAACAATTTCACTTTCGCTCCTGCCCGGGCCGCCGTGATGGCAGCCGTCACGCCGGCCGGACCGGCGCCGCACACGATCACATCCGCCTCATTGATCAGTGGCAGCTCGCGTGCCGGCTCATGGAACACTTTATCCCTCCTCGGCGTGACCGCTCCCGCCAAAAGCGCGGGAGCACCCATGGCACTGGCGACGACGCCGTGAAGCAGGTGACGGCGTGAAAAGCCGGAGTTGGATTCCTGGGATGAAGACATAAGCGGAAGCAAAACGCTGCAAGATGCTGATTATACAGCAAATCTTGCGGAAGACTAGATGCTGATCCGGTCTTTGTGGTAACACTCTAGTTACACTCGCGTCCGGCGCGCGGAAGGAATTCATGAAGATGAACGCCCTAGCCAGATCCGTGCCCGACTCCGAACTGCTGAGGCGCTTGGTGCGCCGGCGGGATGGGGCGGCGTTTGCGCAACTCGTGCGACCAGAACCAGCCGAGTGTCCCGCGCCTAGCAGAATCTCCGGGTGCGATGGCAGGTCATGCACAAGCACGCGCAGACCGTCATCCCCCTCGGACACCGGAGGCCTCAGGCCTGTGTGTCGCATTCGCTGCTTGCACGTGCCCTTGCGAACCGTCACAATGGGGCAATAACCCGGCCAGCCCCCCTGCCCAACTTCCTTCGTTAACCGTCCGTCATGGTCATTGATCTTCGCAACCATCTGCAAACCCCGTTTCAACAACGTCTCTACGGACTCGTAGGGCCGCTGGTTGGCAGGGCCATGCGGTTGCCCGGCCTCGAAAAAACCTATCAGCGAACTCAGGAGCGCTATCAAGACCATCCGGAGGGGCAGAATCTCTTTTCGTGGTTTGATTCGGTGCTCCAGACGATGGACCACCAGTACACGGTGGATCTGCCAAAGGATTTTGAGATGCCGGCCAAGGGTCCGCTGGTCATCGTGTCGAACCACCCGTTTGGCCTGCTTGACCCCATTGTTCTGGGGCATTTCGTGGCCAGGTTGCGGCCTGACTTGCGCATGATGGCCAATCTCATGCTCGGATCGGTGGAGGAGGTGAAGCCGCACGTCATCACCGTGAACCCCTTCGGCGGCAATGCCGCCGTGAAGCAGAACATCGGCCCGCTAAAGGCCGCGATCAAGTTCCTGCGCACCGGCGGTGCCCTGGCGATCTTCCCCTCGGGCGAGGTGGCGCACTACAAGCCCGGCCACGGGGTGCAGGAAGAGCCCTGGTCCAAGCATGTGGGCGGGCTCGTGCGACGCACCCAGGCCACGGTACTGCCGATTTATTTTCCGGGCCGCAACGGACTGCTGTTCCATGCCGCCGGCCTGATCCACGAAAAGCTGCGCACCGGACTGCTGGTGCGCGAGTTTCTGGGCCGCAAGCATGGCCCCACGGAGATCCGCGTGGGCCAGCCCATCCCATTTACAAGGCTAAAAAAGTTTAAAGACGACAAGAGCCTCACCCGCTATCTGCGCCTGCATACTCTGGTCCTGGGCAAGCGCAAAAAGCCCATGGCCAAACGAGCCGCCAGCGCTGATTTGCAGGCCGTGGGTGAAGGAGTGAGCTCGGTCATGCTCAAGGCCGAAATCGACCAACTGCGCACCAAGGACAGCATCCTGGCCTCCCAGGGCGGCCTCACGGTGTTTGTGGCCAGCGCCAACGAGATTCCCCACCTGCTGCAGGAAATCGGCAGGTTGCGCGAGGTCACCTTCCGCGAAGTGGGTGAAGGCACGGGCGAGGAAATCGATCTGGACAAATTTGACCGCTACTACCTGCACATTCTCCTGTGGGACGAAAAGAAGCATGGCATCGCCGGGGCCTACCGTCTGGGCCGTGCCGATCTGATCCTGCGTGAGTATGGACCCAAGGGACTGTACACCAACTCGCTGTTCAAATTCGAGAAACCTTTCCTCTCCCACCTTGGCAATGCCCTGGAAATGGGCCGCAGTTTTGTGGCCCCGGACTACCAGCGCAACATGACCGCCCTGCCCCTGCTCTGGCGTGGCGTGCTCGTGTGGGTGGGCCGCCACCCGCACTATCGCAAGCTGTATGGCCCGGTGAGCATCAGCAAGGATTACGACAAGCTGTCGCGCAAGCTCATCGTCGAATTTCTCGAAGACAAGCGCAGCCATCCGGAGCTCGCGCCCATGGTGAAGCCGCGCACACCGTTCCGCTATGGCGGCGGCAAAAAGCTGCTCAAAGAATTCATCAGCACCGAACTGCAGGACGTGGACGACTGCTCGGCGGTGATTTCCAGCCTGGAGACCGATGGCAAGGGCCTGCCCGTGCTGTTGAAACACTACCTGCGCCTCAGCGGCACCATCCTCAGCTTCAATGTAGACAAGGCCTTCTCCTCCGTGCTCGACGGTCTCATCATGATCGATGTGGTGGAGGCCGATCCACGTCTGCCCTCGAAATTCATGGGCGAGGAAATGTGGCGCGCCTACCTGAAATATCACGGTGCGGAGCCTGCGAAATAGCACGACCCTGGTTGCACGGGGTGTCGCGCCGATGCTTGACGTGAAGCCTTGAAACGCGGCCCGGGCGCGCCATGATTCTCCCCGCATGGAACCCTATACACCGCTCATCCTTCCCTCTCTCCTCGCCGCTGACTGGAGCCAAGTGGGTCATGAAGTAAAGCGCGCGGAGCACGCGGGCGCGAAATGGCTGCATCTGGATGTGATGGACGGCCAGTTCGTGGACAACATAAGCTTTGGTCCGCAGATGGTGGAGACGGTGCGCAAGAACACCGCCTTGTATCTCGACGTGCATCTCATGATTCACCGCGCGGATCACTACCTCGAGCGCTTCATCAAGGCCGGGGCGAACAACATCACCCTCCATGTGGAGGCAAACTATGACACCTCCCTGGCTGAAACGCTGAAGCGCATCCGCGCAGCGGGATTGCATGCGGGCCTCGCCCTGCATCCATACACCCCATTCAGCGCGGCGCTGCCCTATGTGCATGACATCGACCTCTTGCTGGTCATGACGGTGGTGCCAGGTTTTGGCGGCCAACCGTTCATGGAAAACGAAACCATGCCAAAGCTCGCCGAAGCTCGCGATTTTCGTGATGCAGAGGGGCTGAAGTTCCATCTGGAAGTGGATGGCGGCATCCAGCCGAAGACCGCCCCCATCGCCAAGCGGCATGGTGCCAACTTGTTTGTCTGCGGCACCTCATCATTTGGGCCTGACGACATGACCCGGGCAATGACCGAACTGGCAGCGGCAGTGGCGTAGTAAGCTGCCCCGCGAATTCTAAAGAAAACGGGGAGGCAGGAGAACAGGAACCGCTAGACGTTCAGAGCCAGCCCTTCTTGAGATCTGCCTCCTCTATCGCTTCCGCGGCAAGGCCCTGCCAATGCGTGCCGCGATTTTCTTCACCACCGCTTTCTTCTTCACCACCAGTCTCTTCGGTTTTTTCAGGCCAGAACGGGGTGCATGCCGGGCGGGCTCTCCCGGCAGGGTCTCTTTAAGGGCCCTCAGCTCTTTCTCGACTTCGGCGAGGCGGCGCGAGGTGGCGTCCAGTTTTTTCGCCACGAGCCGTGCGACGAATTGATAAAGCGCCGCATGAAAATCCGGGTCTTCTTCGCGGGGATGAATGTCCTGCAGAAACTTCTGGTCCACGGCAAGGCAGACGGCCTTTGATGCGGCCACCACTGAGGCGAGGCGCTTGTCTTGATTCACCAGGGCGAGCTCGCCAAACACATCGCCCACCCGGGTGATCGCGGCCACCCGCTTGCCTCCCACGCGAACTTCGAGATCGCCGCTGAGCAGGATGTAGATGCGCGAGTCGATGCTGCCTTCTTTAATGATCGCGTCTCCCACGTCGCACTGCAAGAAGCTGCTGGAGCTGAGCACCTCGTCAAGCTGCTCGTCCGTAAAGCTGTTGAGAAAGGGCACGGTCTGCAATGCTGCAGGCAGGGTGCCGTCCTCATGAATGTACGCATATTCCTTCATGACTTGTTGTGACGAGATGCTGTCAGATTCGGTTCGAAATGAACAGATAATTATTTACCAGCCGCGGGCGGCTGCGTGGCCCAGAAAGTCTCCGGGGCCGCAAGATCCTTGCCATCGTCATCAAAACGCGTGCCGACCTCCTGGAGCGGCATGGCGCGGACGACGTCGAGACCCGCCTTGATATTGCCAGGGGTGAAGACCAGGCGGGTCAAGCTCAGGCCTTTGAGCGGCGACAGATCCTCTACCGGGGTTTCGCCAATGTGCAGCCTCTGCAAGGTCGTGCCGCTCAGCGGGCTCAGATCCTTCACTTTGGTGCGGTGGAGCGTTAGGCTTACCAGCGGCAGACCATGCAGCGGCGTCAAGTCCACCACGGGACAGCCGGTGAGCCACAGCATCCGGAGCGGGCTCTTCGCCAGGGGTGCCAGATCCGCCACCGGTGTTCCCACCGCATTGAATTCGATCAAGGGCATGCCCTCCAACGGGCTGAGATCATGCACCGCCGTGCCGGAGATATAGAGCTGTTTGAGCTGGGCTGCCTTCAGGGGTGACAGATCGCTGACCCGGGTGCGCTCCATCATCAGTGCTTCCAGCGGCATGCCTTTGAGGGGCCCCAGATCACTCACGTTTGTATTACTAATGTCGAGACCGCGCAGGGGTATGCCTTCGAAACACCGGAGATTGTCCACTTTTTGGTCCGCGATCACCACGTTCACCGGCATGCCGTTGTCCATTTCGAACTGGCCACCACCCTCATACGCCGGATTGTAGTGCTTGATCTCGGTGTGGAGGAGTTCATCCGTCCAGCGAATGCTGCGCACCGCCATCGCGGGCTGGGCCTGCTCCGGTACGTGGGCGGCCGCCGATGCCGGAGCGGCAGCTGAGGCCACTGGCGCAGGTTTTTCACCACAACCAGCCAGCCCCATCAAAACAAGGGGCAGCATCTTGCGGAAACATAAAAACGTCATGGTCTGCGAATGACTGAGTTCGCCGCCTCGCGCAAGCACATAATGGGGATGAATATTTCGGCCATGCTGGGGGACTGGGGTGTTGCCGGCTGCAAGCCCATGGGATCCACGTCCATCGCCAGCTTGGACACGGCGTTTCACAAGGTTTTGGAAGGCGGCGTTGACATGAGGACTTCTGTTTCGATAGTGGCTCCCCCACTATGACGGCTGCGGTTCACAAATCTCTATGCCTGGCGTGCCTCGTCCTGGCCGCCGGAGCCCTTCCGTCTTGTTCCTCCGCGAGCAAGGAACCCCGAAAAGAGGTGACTGAAGAGAAGTCCTACACCTTGAACGAGCTCTACAATCTCCGGCCCGCTCCCCCCAAGGAGCCGGATCCGGTGATGATAACCAAGGTCAAGATTTACCGGCTGAACACCCTGCAACGTCTGCTGCCCACAGCGGATCGCGCCATCCGCTTCGAACAAGAGCGGCTGCTCTACGGTGCGATCACCCAGAGACAGCGCACCGAGCGCAACGGCCAGTACTATACCATTATGTGGCGGGCCAAAGACCGGACGCAGCCGATGAAGGTGCGTTTCGAATACCGCCAGCAGAACACGGGCTTGAAAATCCATGTCAAGGAAGAGGAAGTCACCCCGAAGGCCGGCACCAACGCCACCCGATTTCAAGTAATCAGCAAGGAATTCCATGATGCCGGTGCCGTAATGGCTTGGCGAGTGACCCTCCTGCGTGGCAAGGAGGAGCTTGCCCAGGCTGATTCGTTCCTGTGGAAGTAGTGCCGGCAGGCTGCCAGTGTTACCTGTACCGTCCCCGCGTTTCTTCCCCCATGCGCCTCTGCTTCTTCGTATATATAATCGGCGCACGCACGCGATGTGAATCGCCCGGGCATGCCCTCATGAACGCGAGAGGCAGTTCCATCCACCCAACAATCATTCCTTTTTTATCGTGACATCCCCGTCTTCCATTCTCGTCGGTAACTTTGACGGCCTGTTCTGGCTGCGCATTGAAGGCAAAGGCTGCTTTCAAAACAGCGTGGACGTCAAGCGGGTGGTCCGCTCTGTCATGGACGTAGGCCTGCGAAACTTCGTTGTGGACCTGGAGCGCTGCCCCACAATGGACTCGACATTCCTGGGGACGCTGACAGGCATCGCCTTGCGCCTTCGCGAGTCCGGCGGCGGGCGGCTCACCGTCCTCAACGCCAACGCGCGCAACCAGCAGCTGCTCAGCAGCCTGGGGCTTGACCACGTGCTGGAAGTGGATGTCATGGGCACGGCCTGGACCAGCGAACGCCTGATTGCCGCGGCCGAACTGGCCCATTGTGAGGCGGGGCCTTGTCCACCAACCAAATCCGATCAGGCCGAGCATGTGCTGGAAGCGCACAAAGCCCTCACCCGGGCAAACACAGAAAATGCCTCCCGGTTCCAGGACGTGATCGTATTCCTCGAAAAGGAACTGCACCGCAATAACGACGAAGACAAGCGCGAGAAGATGCAGTCGACCTCCACAGGCCCGGAAAAAACTCAGTAGAGAAGATACTGGATCTCAGCATCTGTCAGCGAGGAAGTATCCTCCCTCGCCACCAGTGCATCCATGTGATCCAAACTGCCCAGCGGAATGCTAAAGTCTTCGTCGGCGATGTCCGCGATGTCCGCATCCGCCACCGGCAACCCCACCGCCACTATAGGGGGACCGGACGGGCGCCCGCCACGATTCAAGCCCAGGCAGAGGACGACAACCACTGCGGCGGCGGCGGCGGCGATCCTCAACGGGCGCTGCCACCCGGCCATCCAATCACGCACCTGCATCCACCAGCCGATGTCCTGCGCTTCCTGGCGCGCCGCACGCATCACTTTTTGAGCAAAGCCCTGACGCACCAGCCCTGGACGAGCTTTGCTCATCAATTTCCACAGGGGATCATCGGGGGTGAAAGGTTCCATGAAGGTGGGTGACGGGCAGATATAACCCGCTTCACGGGAGAAAGTCGCACAAAGATTGCGAAAAACACCAAAAGCACCCTCCAGGCCGATGTCACCTTCTTGACTGTCCTCAAACCTGACGCCCCCCCTTGCCCCGCCCCGGTTTGCACCGATTCGAGGAGCACGACTCAGACATTCAAAGCCTGCCCGTTGGGAGACAGGGCTGCTTGGGAAATATGCGGGCTACTGTGTGCCAAAGAATCCACCGAGTTTCCGGATACGGGTGGGATGGCGCAGCTTGCGCAGCGCCTTGGCCTCAATCTGGCGGATGCGTTCACGAGTGACCTGGAATTGCTTGCCCACCTCTTCGAGCGTGCGCCCCGCGCCGTCGGCCAGTCCGAAGCGCTGTTCCAGCACCTCGCGCTCGCGTTCAGTCAGCGTGTCCAGCACATCACGCAACTTGTCCCGCAACAGGTTCATCGCAGTCATCTCCATGGGATTGGAGGCTTCCTTGTCCTCGATGAAATCACCAAACTCAGTGTCGCCATCACTGTCCCCTACTTTCACTTGCAAGCTGATGGGCTGCTGGCTCATGCGCAGCACGGCGCGCACGCGGTCCACCGGCAGATGCACTTCATCAGCGATCTCCTCCGGCGAGGGGTCGCGCCCGAGCTCCTGCACCAGCTGCTTTTGCACGCGCATGAGCTTGTTGATCGTCTCGATCATGTGCACCGGAATACGGATGGTGCGGGCTTGGTCGGCAATGCTGCGCGTGATGGCCTGGCGAATCCACCAGGTGGCATACGTGCTGAACTTGTACCCCCGGCGGTACTCGAACTTCTCCACAGCACGCATCAGCCCCATGTTGCCTTCCTGAATCACATCCAGGAAAGACAGGCCGCGGTTCGTGTACTTCTTGGCGATGGAGATGACCAGCCGCAGGTTCGCCTCGATCATCTCGGTCTTCGCCTTGGTGCTGTCCGCCACCCAGCGGCCTGCCTCGCCCACCAGGGCGCGAAAAGGCGCCGCACGATGCCAGGCACGCTGCTCAAACCTCCTGAGCGACTCCGCCGCAATTTCATTCTCCGGATGGAGGGCGATCTCGCGCTCGAGTTGATCCAGCTCCTTGAGCTGCTCCCTCATGAGCGTGACGAAATCCTCGTTCACCTTCTGCTTGAAGTAAAACTTGTTGCAGAGCTTGAAGAAGGTGGCGCGCTCCTGGGCGAACTGCTCCTCGAGCGCCGGCCGCTTCTTCGCCGGTGCAACCATGAGCACCGCAACCGTAGCACGGCATTTCTCCAGTGCGCTGACAGCGAGACCCAGCGTCTGGCTGAGCTTCTTGAAGTAGCCGTCGCGATCTTCGTTCTTCTGGTCGATCACAAGCCGGTCAAAGCGTTCCAGACCACCGGTCAGGGCCTCAGCAAGCTGAACGTAGTTCTCGGCAATGAAACCCACCGTCTGCAGGCAGCTTTGGAGGCTGTTCTCAGCTTTCTCGATGCGTTTGGAGATGCCAATCTCCTGCTCCCGCGTGAGCAGCGGCACCTGGCCCATCTGCTTGAGATACATGCGCACCGGGTCATCCAAAACGTCGAGCCTCGGCTCGGCCCGGTCAGAGACAACGACTTCCACCTCCACGCCCACCTCTTCGGCTTCGTGCATGTCCGGCTCCGGTGCCTTGATCCGATCCACTTCGCTTTCCTCCACGATGCGAATCTCCATGGCCCGCAGGCGCGAAATGATCTCATCCATCAAATCCACCGACACATGCCCGTCGGGCAGGGCGGCGTTGATGTCATCGTAAGTCAGGTAGTCCTGCTCCTTGGCCAGCCGCAGCATATCGCGCAGCTTGCCTTGGATTTCTGGCGCATTGATGTCGTCATAAACCACCGCAGGCGCGGCGGAGGGCGTCCCCTTGGGCGGCCTGCCGCGGCGTTTCTGGCCCGGCAACAAGGGGGCCGGTTCAGGTTTGGAACGTGGCGGTCCGTTGGGGTCCTTGCGAGGACGCCCGCGTTTTCGCTTCACAAGCTCGACCTCAGCAGCCGGGGCGGTGCTGGGAGATTGAGCTTTTCCACTGGAGGGGTTGCTGTTGGCAGATTGTTTTGATGCGACGGCCATAGCGTTCCGCGAAGGTCCTAGCCGTGAGGGTTTCACAGCGTCACCGACTATCTGGGGAGGGCTTTGTCCGGTCAAGGTATTCTTTGTGCCACTCCATCACTTGCACATGGAGCTCATGAAGCCTCTCCGGTGACAGGTCCGGCTGCTTCATCAGCGCTCTGGCGCGCTGAATCAAATGGGCCAGCCGTTCGGTCTGCAGCGCTGCCAGCGTCTCCTTCGCCTTGGCCAAACCGCCCTCAAAGCTGCGCCGCGCAAGCAATTGGCTGAACGCCGCCTCCTCTGCGGCGGAGAGCGAAGTGAGAAACACCGAGAGCGCCGCCTCATTCCCCGCCGGAAAATGTGCCAGCCAGATCCGGTCCAGCATTTCGGTGCCCGGAAAATCGTGAAGCAGTTCTTCAATGTCCTGGCTGCGCAGCCACTCCAGCACTTCGCCATCTGCCAGGGCGAGACTGACCAGTCGCAGGGCGTTTTGGTGTTGCGAGTCCAGCAGCTTGCGGGCCTCATCGACCGTGGTCACCGGCTTCGCCTCCCCTTCCTCGCCTTTGGCCCGGCGCCGCACGAACTGCTCCACCTGCTTGCGCAGTGCGTCCTCGCTCACACCCAGGGACCCGGCATGACTGCGAATCATCAGGTCACGTGCCGAGATGCTGGGATTCATCGCAATCGTCACCGCCGTCTGTTCAGCGAGCTGCACCTGGTTGCGGATGTCCGTCCCTTGCGTGGAGCGCTTGTGGGCGATTTGGAAATCGACAAAATCCACGGCCTTGGCAAGCACCGCAGCAAAGGCTTCGGGACCCCGCTTGCGAATCAGCGAATCCGGGTCTTCCCCTTTGGGCAGCGTCGCCACCTTCACGGTGATGCCCACAGGCGAGAGGATTTGGAAGGAGCGCTCTGCCGCCTTGAAGCCGGCATTGTCAGCATCAAAGCACAGCACCACCTCCGAGGCGCAGCGCTTGAGCATCTTGGCATGCTCAGGCGTAAAGGCGGTGCCCTGCGTCGCCACGGCGTTCTGGATGCCAGCCTCAAAAGTGGTGATGAAGTCGATCTGCCCCTCAATCACGACGGCGCGTTCAGCCTTGATGATCGCACGCTTGCTCTTGTCGAAGCCGAACAGCACCTTGCTCTTGGAAAAAATAGGGGTCTCCGGCGAGTTCAGGTACTTCGCGCCCTTGGCATCCGGATTCAGCATGCGGCCGCTGAAAGCCACGATGGCACCGTTTTCATCGCGGATCGGAATCATCAGCCGATGCCGGAATCGGGGGTAAGTCCGACCATCGTCCGCCGCCGCATAGATGCCGGAGTCCACCAGCATTTCGTCGGAGTAGCGCTTTTCCACCGCCCATTGCCGCACGTAAACGTCCTGCTCCGGCGCGTAGCCCAGCAGCCAGTTTTTCGCCACGTCTGAATTCATGCCCCGGCTCTTCAGGTATTCGCGGGCGGGGGCGGCCACCCGGTGGCGCAGGAGCATCTCATGGTAAAAGACCGCCACCTCCTCGTGAAGATATTTCAGGGTCGCGCGTTGCTTCGCCTCGCGCTCCGCATTCGCATCCCAGACCTGCTCCTCAATGCGAATGCCGGCGGCATCGGCCAGGCGCTTCACCGCTTCGACAAATTGCAACCCGTCGTGCTCCATCACAAAGCGGATCGCCGTGCCGCCCGCACCACAGCCAAAGCAATGGTAGGTGTTGCGCGTGGCACTGACGTTGAACGACGGCGACTTTTCCGTGTGGAACGGGCACAAGCCCACGTAGTTCGTGCCGGCGCGCTTCAGCTTCACATAGCGCCCCACAAGGTCCACGATGTTCGTGGCCGTGAGCACCTGCTGGATGGTTTCTTCGGGAATGCGGGACATGGAAACCCGGCATCATGGCGCAGGAGCGGACAGAGGCAAGGCAGTGCTCGGGGTTTGCTGCCGCCCATGCCCGCAATGAAGCGGCCAAGTGACTTCGGAGCTGGGTCACGCCAGCTCCGAGTCCGATTTTGGAGTGCTACGCCAGGTAGTCGTTGATCAGGTTCTCGAGCATCTCCTGGCGGCCGCTGGCCGGGAGGACAGGGCCAAGCTTAAAGGCGTGTTTTTCCAAACTGTCGAAGGTGGCTTTGCCGCTGGTCACCGATTTTCCTATTCCGGTGTCGAAACTCGCGTACCGGCCTTTGACAAGGCGATCCAGTTCGCCATCTGCGAGAATGCGATGGGCGATTTTCAAGCCGCGGGCGAAGGCGTCCATGCCGCCGATGTGGGCGTGAAAGAGATCGACCGGTTCGTAGCTCTCGCGGCGCACTTTGGCGTCAAAGTTGAGTCCACCCGTCTTGAACCCGCCCACCTTGAGCAATTGTAGCATCATCTGTGTGGTCATGTAGACGTTGGTGGGGAACTGGTCAGTATCCCAGCCCACGAGTTCGTCGCCGGTATTGGCATCGATGCTGCCAAGTGCACCCGCCGCGGCCGCGACGGCAAGTTCGTGCTCCACCCGGTGCATCGCCAGTGTGGCGTGATTGGTCTCGATGTTGAGCTTGAAGTGCTCCAGCAGGCCATGCTCGCGCAGGAAGTTCAGGCAGGCGGCCGCATCGCTGTCGTACTGGTGGGTGGTCGGCTCGCGCGGCTTGGGTTCGATGTAAAACTGGCCCTTGAAGCCGATTTTCTTTTTGTAATCCACGGCCATGTGCAGGAAGTGCGCGAGATTGTCCACTTCGCGCTTCATGTTCGTGTTCAACAGGGTGGAGTAGCCCTCGCGACCGCCCCAGAAGGTGTAGCCAAGACCGCCCAGGCGGTGCGTGACGTCCATCGCCTTCTTCACCTGCGCGGCGGCGGTAGCGTACACATCGGCATTGGGGCTGGTGGCTGCGCCCTGCATGTAGCGCGGATGGGCGAACAGGCAGGCCGTGCCCCATAGCAGCTTGATTCCTGTCTGGCGCTGGAGTGTGCGCAAATGATCCGCCACGGCGTCAAGCGCATCACTGCTCGCTTTCAGATCGCCCAGTTCAGGAGCGACATCACGATCATGGAAGCAGTAGTAATCGAGCCCGATTTTCTGCATGAATTCGAAGCCCGCGTCGGCCACGCGCTTCGCGTTTTCGACGCTGTCGCCGCCGTCATCCCAGGGGCGCAGCCGGGTGCCGCTGCCGAAGGGGTCGCTCGAGGGGTTCTTCATCGCATGCCAGTAGGCCATGGAGAACCGCAGGTGGTCCTTCATCTTCTTTTTGCCCACCATTTCGTCGGCATTGTAGTGGCGGAAGGCGAGGCGGTTTTTGGTCTTGGGCCCTTCGTAGGCGATGGCTTTGATGCCGGGAAAATGTTCTTGGCTCATGCTAGTAGCGGTTTGGGTGGTGACGGGGTGGTCTGTTGGGGTGGGAAAAAGAAGGTCAATGCACGGGGGTGCGAGGCGTAGTCAGGTCCAGTTCGTGGATGTTCCAGGGCGTGTGCTTGTCGCCGCTGCCGGTCTGTGTCAGCTTGATGAACTTCGCTGTCGTCGCCTGGAAGGCGATTTCGGTGATGGCAGTGACGGCGCTGCCGTTGTAGAGGGGCTTGCTCCAGGTTTTGCCATCCCGTGAGGTCTCCACCCGCAGGTTGCGGGAGAGAAAGCTCCCATGGTCGCTGAAGGCCAGGCGCATCCCGTTGATGGTGGCTTCCGCGGGCAGTTCGATGGTCAACCACATACCGCTGGTAAGCGCCTTTTTGCTGCTCCAGAGCGTCTTGAGATCGCCGTCGATGCACCGCTCGATACCTGCGGCATTCTCGCTGGTGGTGAGCCTCCATTCCTTGCGGTTCGCCAGCATCGGGGGTGCGGCGGCTTTGATCTCCTCTTCGGTCCAGGGGGTGGTGCGGCCCAGGGAATCTTTGCGCACGCGCGCCACGTCCTTCGGTTCAATGAAAGTGGCGGCGTTGCCGAACCGGTTGCGCACATAGCTCAGCACATCGGCGATCCAGGCGTCGTCGTTGTTCGCCATCGGGATCATCTGCGCCTGATAGGTCTGCCCGTTCACCTTGCCGGTGACGCCGTGCAGCAATGCAAGGATGAGGCCGTCGCGATGGCCCATCACCACCTTCGATCCTGCCAGCGCCGGAGCCAGTGTTGCACCAGGTACCAGACCGTCGATGACGGTGCCGTGGCCGTCGAGACCGTGGCAGGTGAAGCACAGCTCCTGATAGATGGCCTGCCCATGATGCAGCGCCTCCTTCTGCTTGCCGCCGAATTCGCGTGGGAACTCGCTGCTGCTGGTCAGAATCTGCGCGGCAATTTCCTTCACGCCTTTTGACGGGATGCCCAGGGCCGCGAGATTGATGAATTTGGCGTTGTCCTTCCACTGCATCCGCTTCGCCGTCAGGCAGGCTTGGATGACCACGGAAGGATCAGCATCCTTGGCGAGTGCCATCACGCTGCTTTGCAATGCCGGGTCCATGATCGACTCGCTCGCGCGGATGGCGGCCCGGCGCACCTGTGGAGAGGCGTCCTTCAATGCGCTGCTAACGATGTCAGGTGTCAGCGATCCCAGGCCCTCAAGCGTCCACAGGGCATGCATCCGGGCCAGCGGGCTTTCGTGCTTGCGCATCATCTCGATGAGCGTGGGGGCGATGCTTCTATCTTGTTTCAACACCAGCAGCTTCTGCGCGGTATCGCGATGCCAGCCATTCGGATGGGCCAGCGTGACCGCGAGTTCGGCGGGCGTAGAGTCCAGCAGCCTGGGGGCGGGCACCGGCTTCGTGGTATCATGCACCAGGCGCCATATCCGGCCCCTGGTGGTAATCTTGTCCATGCTGTGCTGCAGGATGACTTTGCGCAGGTAACTGCCTTCGCGCGTCCAGTTGCCTTCCTGAATGATGCCGCGGTACATGTCGCAAATGAAAAGCGTACCATCGGGTGCAGTCTTCATGTCGACGGGCCGGAAGCACGCATCGGTGCTGCGCAGGAATTCGTTCTGTGGATGAGGGTTATGGAGGATGGTGATTCCGTCGGCGACTTCGATCTTGGTGCGGCGCACAAGACGCCCCACGGGCTCGCCAAAGAACAGGTCGCCCTTGAGTTCGGCAGGCAGCTGGTCGCCGCGGTAGATTTCGCCCCCGCAGGTCCCGGTAAAATGATTTAGTGTGTCATCTTCGCGCGCCTTGCCCGGTCCGCCCTGGAAGTCGCGCAGCCCCATGGCCGGCCACACGATTTCAAAACCAGGCTCGAACTGGCTGTTTGTCATGAACTGGCCGTAAAGGATGTGCTGCTGGAAGTTCAGCGGGCCCTTCTCGCCTCCCGCATTCACCACCCAGAACTTGCCATCATCGTCCTGCGTGCCGCCCCATTGGCCGCCATTGCCCGGGATGTCCTGCTTCACCAGCTTGCCATCCTTCCAGCGCAGGCGGTAGTTGTTCACGGCGCTGTAGATCCAGTTGTCGTTCGCCCAGGTCAGGCCGCTGGGCTGGTGCTCCAGGTTGCCGCCGCGGGGGCCGCCCTGATACACAAGCTCCTTCTTGTCGCTGACCCCGTCGCCATCGGTATCCCTGTAAAGGTAGATGTCGTTGGTGTCCGTCTCGCCTATCAGCACCCCGTCAGCCAGTGGCAGCAGCAGCCGTGGCAGCAGCAGTTTGTCCGCGAAGACACGATGCTGGTCATACACGCCATCCTTCTTGCTCGACCAGTGCACGGAAACCCGGCTGGTGGGAACGAGCTCGTCAGTGCCGTCGATGTCGCGCATGTAGCTGCGCATCTCCGCCACATAAAGCCGGCCGTTGCCATCGAAGGCCATGCACACCGGCTCCGAAATGTCCGGCTCGGCAAGGACCAGTTCCATATGGTAGCCTGGCGGCAGTTGGAAAGTCCTGGCAGCTTCCGCAGGCGACAGCGGCCTCACTGGCGGCTTCGAAGGGAACTCGGCTGGAGAGTCGGCGAAGGCGGCCGAAAGGCACAATGAAAAGGCAAGAAATGGCAGGCGGATATTCATGGCGTGGGAATGTCGGTGGTCACCATCTCAATACTGCATTGCCCCCCGGCTTGTTTGGTGACAGCCTGCCAAAGTTTGTTAAAATCCTGCCATGCCAGCCCCACGTCTACAGACCGATTTTTTTACCCGCATGGCCGATCCCCAGGGGGTCCGTGCCATCTTCGAGCACCTGCCCGGGGTGTTTTTCTTTGTGAAGGATGACCAGGGCCGCCACATCGCGGCCAACAGCGCGACGTTCGGACGTTTTGGCATCAGGAGCGAGCGCGAACTGGTCGGCTCGACGGATGAGCGATTCTTTCCTGAAGACGTGGCGAAGGCCTTTCGCGAGGACGACCAAAAGGTCATCAGCAGCGGCAAGCCACTCGTCAACCGCCTGGAAGTCTGGTATGACGAGCAGCGCAACCTGGACTGGTTCCTCACCACCAAGCTGCCAGTTCTCGACCGCGCCGGCAAGATCATCGGCGTCATGGGCATCACCCGCCGGGACGAGGAGCGCATGCGCCATCACGATGTGCGCGAAGTCACCGCTGCCGTTCGACACGCCCGCAAGAACTGCGACAAGAATGTAAGCGCCGCAGAGCTGGCGCACGCGGCCGGCGTCTCGGAGCGCCACCTGCACCGCAAACTGCGCAGCACATTAGGCATCACTCCGCATGAACTCATGCTCCGCACCCGCATCCAGTCTGCGGCGGAGGCACTGGCCAAAACCTCCGCTCCAATCATTGAGATAGCGCTGGATCACGGCTTCTGCGACCAGAGCGCCTTCACCCAGCAGTTCCGCAAACGCACCGGAATGACCCCAAAACAGTTCCGCACGCGCAGCCTGGGGTGAGCGACCAAAAGCGCTCGCAAACATCGCTTCAGTCAGCCGAGTTCCTGACTGGTCTGCACGACGAACAGGTGGACCCGCTGTTCGAAATTCCTGCGTTCCGCAGGCCTCACCGGTCAATCAAACTAAACATCAACTCAGCCTCGCTCACGACCTGCCCGTTGACCGAGCACCGCCCGATGGCCTGGGCGACGTTGCGCTTGACCTTGAGCACCTCAGTCTCGATCACCAGGACATCGCCGGGCCGCACGGGCTTGCGCCACTTGACCGCGTTTGCACTGAGGAAGTAGCCGATTTTGCCCTGATTGCCCGGCATGCGCAGCAGCAGCACGCTGGCCACTTGCGCCATGGCTTCCAGTTGCAGCACGCCTGGCATGATGGGGTGGCCGGGGAAATGACCCTGGAAGAATGGCTCATTAATCGTGACGCATTTGATGCCGGTACACTTGGTCTCACCTTCAAAGCCCACAATCCGGTCCACCATGAGGAAGGGAAACCGATGTGGCAGGATGTTCTGCACCTCCTCGTTGTCGATCACCGCATCGCCGTGCGGCACATACACCGGAGCCGGAACCATCGAGCGCATTTCGTTGTATTGCTTCACGATGGAGCGCGCGAGTTCCGTGTTCGGCCCATGACCGGGGCGGATCGCAATGACATGGCCCAGCAGGCGCTTGCCGGTGAGGCTGAGGTCGCCAATGATGTCGAGGATCTTGTGGCGCGCGAATTCCTCATTGAAACGCAGCGGGTGCTTCGAAAGCAGCGTGTCGCCCCGAATCACCACGGCGGACTCCAGTGTGCCGCCCTTGATCAGGCCTTTCTCCGCCAGCGGCGCCACGTCCTCGTAATAAACGAAGGTGCGCGCGGGGGCGATTTCCTTCTCGAACAGTTCCGGGGTGACCTCAGTGCTGTAGAATTGCGTGTTGCGTCCGTCCGGCCCCACGTTGGTGCAGGAGATGCGGAACGACTTGTCCGGGACGATGTGCAGGATGGTGCCATCGCGTGTCTCTTGAAAAATCGGTTCGCGGATTTCAAAGATGCTGCGCGCGGCTTTTTGCTTCTCGATGCCGGCGGCCTTGATCAGCTCCACGAAAGGCAGCGCCGAACCATCGGCGATGGGCGGCTCATTGGCATCCATCTCCACGATCGCATTGTCCACACCCATCGCGCTCAGCGCACTGAGCACATGCTCCACCGTCTGCACTTTCACTCCGCCCTCCGCCAGGGTGGTGGCGCGCTCCACCTTCAGCACCTTGTCCACCTGAGCCGATATGAAGGGCTTGTCTTCGAGGTCGATGCGACGGAACTTAATGCCGAAGTTCTCGGGCGCGGGTTGCAGGGTGAGCGTGACTTGCTCACCGGTGTGCAACGAAGTGCCGGTCATGGAGGCGGATTTCGCCAGAGTGTTTTGGCGGTCTTGAATGGCCATAGGGCGTGGGTCATAGCCGCCCCCCGGCGGTGGGTCAAAGGGAAATCAAAAGCCGGCGGTTTCGCAGCCGTCCGCAGGGTGGGCTACCTTTGCAGTAGCAAACCGTTCCGCCCTGGGTAGAGATGCCCCCCACTCATTGCTCCGCCAAACTCATGGAACCTCAAGCTGCCCCCACCCCCACCGAATCCGAACTCCTGCAAGTGCGCCGCGACAAACTCGAAGCCCTCAAGGCCCGGGGCATCGCGCCGTTTGGCGGCAAGTTCGACACCACGCACGGCCCGGGCACGCTAAAAGCGGACTTTACCGAAGGCTTGCAGGTCAAAGTCGGGGGGCGTCTGCTTGCCAAACGCGGCATGGGCAAGGCCATCTTCTTCGACATCGGCGACTTCACCGGCCGTATCCAGTGCTACGCGAACAAAAAGGAGATTGGCGATGAAGCCTTCGAGGTCCTGTCCGCCCTGGTGGACATCGGCGACTGGGTCGGCGTGGAAGGCGACTCCTTCGTCACCAAAATGGGCGAGAAGTCCATTCTGGTGAAGCAGTTCACCGTGCTCAGCAAGTCCCTGCGCCCCATGCCCGACAAGTGGCACGGCGTCACGGACCGGGAGCTGAAGTACCGCCAGCGCTACCTCGATCTGATCAGCAACGAGGAGAGCCGCAACATCTTCATCCTGCGCAGCAAGATGATCGCCGAGATCCGCCGCTATCTGGGCGCGCGCGATTTCATGGAAGTGGAAACCCCCATGATGCAGGACGTGGCCGGCGGCGCCGCCGCGCGCCCCTTCGAGACCTTTCACAATGCGCTGAACATGCCGCTGTACCTGCGCATCGCGCCGGAACTGTTCCTCAAGCGCCTGCTGGTGGGCGGCTTCACGCGCATTTTTGAGCTCAACCGCAATTTCCGCAACGAGGGCATCTCGCGCCGGCACAATCCGGAGTTCACCATGCTGGAGTGCTACTGGGCCTTCGCCGATTTCGAGAAGATGGCCGAGCTCGTGGAAGGCATGATCTGCCACCTTGCCGAGACCTTCTGCGGCGGCCTGAAGCTGGAAACCAAGGACGCCGAAGGCAATGTCACCAAGACCATCAACCTCCAGCGCCCCTGGCGCCGCGCCAGCTACAAGGAATTGCTCAAGGGCATCGACCCGCAGTGGTGGGACTACACGCCCGAGCAGCGCATGGCCCGCGCCCGAGAGCTGGGCGTGGAGATCGGCCCCAATTTCGAGGACTACGAAGTCTCGCAGCACATGTTCGAGAAGCTCATCGAAGAAAAGAGCTTCGACCCGCTCTTCGTCACCCACTGCCCCAAGCAGCTCGTCCCCCTGGCCAAGGCAAACGCCGAGGACGACAGCGTGGTGGATGTCTATGAGCTGGTAATTAACGGCCAGGAAATCAGCCCCGGCTACAGCGAGCTCAACGATCCCATCGTGCAGCGCGCCCGCCTGGAAAGCCAGGCCGGTGAAGAGATTCAAAAGATCGACGAAGACTTTATTACTGCCCTCGAATACGGCATGCCCCCCGCCGGCGGCATCGGCATCGGCATCGACCGCCTGATCATGATGCTCACCGGGGCGGAAAGCATTCGCGATGTGGTGCTGTTCCCGCAGTTGAAGCGTAAGGAGTAACCTCGTCCCGAGATGGAGTCGTCCGAATCTCTCCCCTTCCCCGCACTGGCAAACCCGTGGGATTGATGCATGGTGACAGCATGGAGTGGTTCCCCGAATCCAAGGATAATCTGCCGCTGACGTGGTGGAAGCAGCAGCCCGTATACCTGGCGGCCGTGCTGGCATTGGGAGGGGTGGCGAGCATGGTGCTCACCGCCTTGCTGATGGCGCTTAATCAACGTTCGATCGGGTATCTGGTCTTCAGCGTGGACAACGTGGCGCAGGACTGGCGCGTGTGGACGCCCTTCACCTATGTGCTGGTGAATCGGCCAGGCCTCATGTTCCTGCTGAGTTCCTACTTGTTTTGGAGCTTCGGTGAGGCCATCGAGCGCCATCTGGGAAGGCGCTCCTTTGTTAAACTGGTGCTGTCCCTGGTGCTGGTCACTCCTCTCCTCCTGGGCCTTCTTGCCCTGTTTGGCCCGCGTGGCTGGTCGGCGGAGGGCATGGGACACTTGGAATTCGGCGTGTTTCTGGCGTTCGCCGCCCTCTATCCCACCGCGCGTATTTCGATCATCATCCTGACCATTGAGGCTTGGGTGATGGCAACGGCGATCGTGGCCGTGGACGCGCTGTCATGCCTGTCCCGGAACGATTGGGCGGGTCTGCTCATCCTGGCGGGCCAGGTCGCCATGGCGGTGGGGTACATCCGTTACGCCCAGGGCCGGTTGCAGATGCCTGCCCTGCGGCTGTGGGCCAAACCCCGCCCCAAGCTTGCGGTCATGCCCAGACCCAGACAAACCACCGTCAAACGGACCGCTGTGATTGAAGCGGAAAGCCTGGAAGGCGTGGATGCAATTCTGGACAAAATCAGCCATCAGGGGATGGCCAGCCTCACCGTGGAGGAGAAACGAACCTTGGAAAAGGCCAGCGAAAAGCTCAGCAAACGCGGCAAACGTGGTCCGTGATGCCCGTTCACCCATTCCACCCCAAGAATCCGCCGGACCGCATGCATTCCATAATTATCTCCGCCCTGGCCCTGATCGGCGTGGCCGCCTATGCGCAGGGGAAACCGGATGCCGAGCGCGAGGCCGTTCTCGCCGCCACTTTGGCACCCTATGCCGGGAAATCTGTTCACGGCGTCGATACCAGCACGCTTACGGGAAAGGTCATGTGCGGCTACCAGGGCTGGTTCAATTGCGCAGGCGATGGGGCTGACCGGGGATGGGTGCACTGGGTGAAGTCCAAGGGCGCGCCCTCTCCTGCGAACGTCAAAGTGGATCTCTGGCCCGACGTCTCGGAACTGGGTGCGGACGAGAAATTTGATACCGAATTCCATCACGCCGATGGCAGCGTCGCCCAGGTGTTCAGTCCGTTCAAGAAGGCCACGGTGCTGCGGCATTTTAAGTGGATGCACGACTATGGGATTGACGGTGTGTTCGTCCAGCGCTTCGTCAGCGGCGCACGCTCGCCCAGCTTCCAGCTTCACAACAACACGGTGCTGGCGCACTGCCGGGAAGGTGCCAACCTCAACGGTCGGACTTACGCTCTCATGTACGACCTGTCCGGCCTCGGCGCGGGCCGGATGGATGAAGTCATCGAGGACTGGCGCAATCTGCGCATGCGCATGAAGTTGTGCGATGACCCGGCATACCTGCACCATCGGGGCAAGCCCGTGGTCGCAGTCTGGGGCATCGGCTTCAACGACAAGCGCGCTTACACCCTCGAGGAATGCCACCGCTTGGTGCAGTTCTTGAAAAGTGACCCGGAAGCGGGCGGCTGTGCCGTCATGATCGGGGTGCCCACCTACTGGCGCGAGCAAAAAAATGACACCGTGACGGACCCGGCCCTGCATGAGGTCATCGCCTTGGCCGACATCGTCAGCCCCTGGACGGTGGGCCGCTACCAGACGCCCGAGCAGGCGACCCGGCACTCGGAGAAGCTCATCAAGCCCGACATCGCCTGGTGCTCCGAGCGCAAGCTCGACTATCTGCCCGTGGTCTTTCCCGGCTTCTCCTGGCACAACATGTATGGCACCAGCACCGCAATTCCCCGCCTGCACGGCGAGTTCTTGTGGGCCCAGTTCCGCGAGGACAAGCGCGCAGGAGCACGCATGATCTATGTCGCGATGTTCGACGAGGTAGACGAGGGCACGGCCATATTCAAATGCACCAACGACGTGCCCACGGAATCTCCGTTCGTCACCTATGAAGGTCTCCCGTCCGACTACTACCTGCGTCTGACAGGGGAAGGGGCAAAGATGCTGCGTGGTGAAGTGCCAGTGGACAGTCCCCGGACAAAGCCCTGAACGAACCGTATTAGGAAAGAGAATGCGCGAGATTCATCGGAGGCCCCGCGTTAATGCCGGTCCATGAATTTGCGCACGCCGCTCCTCGCCCTCACCTGCTGCATCGCCGGACTTGTCCGGGCAGAGGTCAAGCTCCCTGCCATCATCTCCGATCACGCCGTGCTCCAGCGCGACACTTCGGTTCCCATCTGGGGCTGGGCTGACAAAGGCGAGGAAATCACCGTCAGCATCGCCGGACAAACTCAAAGCACCAAGGCAGGCGAGGAGGGCAAGTGGCGGCTCAATTTGCCCCCCCTCAGTGCAGGCGGTCCATATACACTCACCGTGAAGGGCGGCAACACCCTCACCGTCCACGATGTCCTGGTGGGTGAAGTCTGGCTCGGCTCCGGCCAGTCCAACATGGCTTTCAAAGTGGGTTCCGCTTTGGAGTTCGACAAAGAAAAAGCCGCCTCAGATCTGCCCCAGATCCGCCACTTCTTCGTGCATGGCCGTGGTGCACCCCAGCCGCTCGACGACGTCTTCGGCACATGGGAGGTGTGCTCTCCTGACACCGTGGCCGGTTTTAGCGCGGCGCTGTTCTTCACGGGACGCGAGATCTATCGGGAATTGAAGGTGCCCGTGGGGCTGATCAACTCCTCCGTCGGCGGTACGCCCATCGAATCGTGGATCGACAGCAACGTCCAGCATGCAACGCCGGAGCTGAAAAGCTTCTTTGAGATCCCACAGGTCCCGTTTGATCAGGAGAAAGCCAAGGCAATGTATGCGACGCAGCTCGCAGCCTGGGAGGAAGCGGTGACGAAAGCGCGCGAACTCAAACAGCCCATCCCCCGCAAGCCGGTGGACCCCATCGCCAAGCGAGGGCGCAAGGGCGATGTGGGCGGACTGTACAACGGCATGATTGCCGGGCTCATCCCCTATGCCATTCGCGGCGCTCTCTGGTACCAAGGCGAAGCAAATTCCACGACGGAGAAGGCTCCCTATTATCAGTATCAGCTCCCGCTGCTGGTCAAGGACTGGCGGCATCGCTGGGGTTATGACTTCCCCTTCGCCTGGGTGCAGTTGCCCAACTTCAACCATCGCGGCGATGCCTGGTGCCAGGTACGCGAAGCCGAATTCAAAACCCTGGCGCTGCCTGACACAGGCATGGCCGTCACCACCGACATTGGCGAGCCCAGTAACATCCATCCCAAGAACAAGCAGGACGTGGGCCGGCGCCTGGGCCTGTGGGCGCTCGGGTCCGTCTATGGGAAAAAGGTCGCCGTCAGCGGTCCACGTTTCTCGGGCCTAGAAATCAAGGGGCCGGAGATCAGGCTGAGCTTCACGCACACCAATGGAGGCCTCGTCTTCAAGGGTGAACCCAAAGGATTTGTCATCGCAGGGGAAGACAAGCAATGGCACGAGGCAACGGCAAAGATCGAGGGCGATAAAGTCATTGTCTCCAGCGCCGAGGTCATGACGCCCGTCGCTGCACGCTACGCCTGGGCCGACCTGCCGCCCTCCACCCTATGGAACGCTGCGGGTCTGCCAGCTTCACCTTTCCGCACCGATATGTGGGCCCTCAACTACCTGGCCGCCGCCCAGCGCAAACCGTCCGCCGCGAAGGAGCTTCGCGTCGCCTGCGTCGGTGACAGCATCACCGCAGGCGTGGGAGCCCGGGATCGGCGCATGGGGCCCTATCCCGCCCAGCTCCAGGTGCTGCTGGGCAAAAATTATGTCGTGCGCAATTTCGGTGTCAGCGGGGCCACCCTGGGCCGCCAGGGCGACAAACCGTATGACAAGGAATCACAGTTCAAGAACGCGATCGCCTTCAAGCCCGACATCGTCATCTTGAAGCTGGGCACCAACGACAGCAAACCACAGAACTGGGCGCACAAGGAAGACTTCGTCCCCAGCGCGAAGGCCTTGCTCGCCGCTTTTTACGCAGCCAGTCCCAAGGTGCAAATCTGGCTGTGCCTGCCGATCCCGGCTTTTCCGGAAAACTTCAGCATTACTGACCGGGTCATCCATGATGGGGTGATCCCGCAACTCAGGAAGCTGGCCGACGAAGAGAAGCTGAAGGTCATTGACCTGTATGCCGCCATGAAAGACCAGGGCGGCAACGTGCCGGATAAAGTCCACCCCAACGATGCTGGCTACCGCCGCATGGCCGCAGTGATCTGCAAAACCATGACTGGGAAGGAACCGGAGCTTGATCTTCTCCCTTCGCTGGAACAGGGGCTGCGGCGGTAAGGCCGCCAGGCCTCAGGAAGTGATCACGCGGCTGCCCACTTTCACCGCCAGGCAGTCATGGACGGCGCGATCCAGCTGATAGCGGGTGACGGACCGGAGAACCAAGTGGAAGCCCTTGCAGTCGGCACGACCCTGGTTGTCGAGAGCGGCCAGCAGGTCGGGCTGGGATTCCAGCAGTTGCACGAGTTCCTCCTCCTGCGCCAGGACGATGGGCCGGGCACCGGGGGAGCTGATAACTTGCACGGGAAAGACACGGGTTGCCAGATCGGAGGACATGGGCCCCTGATCCGCAGTCTCATGCTCGGCGTGCTTCACATCGAGCTGGATCATGCGCGCCCGCGCATCAGGAGCCATTGATTCCAAGGCGAGGCTGATGGCGTCGAGAAGGCGATGCCGCACCTCTCCAAGATCCGTGAGCGAGGCGTGCTCCTGCATTGAAGGCACGGTCTGGATCGCCTTGGCGAGGGAGGAGATCTCCTTCAAGTAGGCGTTCTTCTGCGCGTCCGGCACATAGTACATGACGATGAGATGCACAGGTGCGCCATCCGGACCGCCATAATTGATGCCCGCCGGGCTCCAGCCCACCGAACACAGAAGTTCACCTGACACGTTAGACCGGGCATGAGGACAGGCCCAGCCCTTGCCAATGCCGGTGTTGTGCAACATCTCGCGCGCCAGCACGCTTTCAGTGATGCCGCCCACATCACCGATATCGGGGATGGCCTCGATGATGGTGGCGAGATACTCGAGGGACTTTTGCTTGTCGTTGTCAGGCAGCTCAATGAGCCGGCCCTCTTGCAAGGCGGTGAGAAGGCTTTTCATGGAGATCAGTCGAACCCAAATTTCTTATGGAACCACACCTTGACGGTGTGTGTGAGGATGGAATAGCCCAGCATGAATCCGCAGATCCACAGCCAGTAGCTGCCGGGCAGGGGCACGAGGCCCAAGTAGCCCGCAAATCCAGAATAGGGCAGATAGGCCCCGGCGGCCATCACCATGATCGTGGTGAACATCAGGAAGGGGCTCGCGATGCTTTGCAGGAAGGGAATCCGGCGCGTGCGGATGATGTGCACAATCAACGTCTGCGTGAGAATGGACTCCACGAACCAGCCCGTATGAAAAAGACTCTCATAATAGGTCTTGTCAGCTGCACTGGTCCCGGCGGCCGAATAGAGGTTGCACTTGAACACGTAGAGCATCAGGAAGAACGTAGCGTAGTCGAAGATCGAGCTGATCGGACCCACGAAAATCATGAAGCGCCGGATGCTGGCGATGTTCCACTTGCGCGGCGTGGTGAGGTATTCTTCATCGACCTTGTCCGAAGGAATGCCGATCTGGGAAGCATCATAGAGCAGGTTGTTCACAAGCAACTGAATGGGCAGCATGGGCAGGAATTTGAGGAAAATCGCCCCGCCTAGGACACTGAACATGTTGCCGAAGTTCGAACTCGCGCCCATGCGGATGTACTTGATGATATTGCAGAAGACCTTGCGGCCTTCGATGATGCCCTCTTCAAGCACGAGCAGGCTTTTTTCCAAAAGGATGATGTCCGCGGATTCCTTCGCCACATCCACGGCGGAATCCACCGAGATGCCCACATCGGCGACACGCATGGAGGGGGCGTCATTGATGCCGTCCCCCATGTAACCAATCACATGGCCGCGCTTTTGCAGGGCGATGATGATGGACTCTTTCTGCGACGGCGACAGGTGGGCGAACACATTCTGCTTTTCAGCGAGCTCGCCGAGCTGGTCTTCGGAGAGATTCACGAGCTGGTCGCCCGTGACGACGGTGGTGGCATCGAGTCCCACGTCGTGGCAGATTTTGCGGGTCACCAGCGCGTTGTCACCCGTGAGGATCTTGGTGGAAACACCCACCTGCCTCAACAGCGCGATGGCCTTGGCCGCCGAGTCCTTGGGCGGGTCAAGAAAGGCGAGATAGCCGAGCAGAATCAGATCCCCTTCATCCGCCACCGAGAACACCTGCTTCGTACGCGGGAACTCTCGATACGCCACCGCCAGCACACGGTAGCCATCGCGGCTGAGGTCCTCATACTCTTCCAGCAGATCGCTCTTGATGAGATCGATCATGAGATGGATTTCATCATCGATCTGGTAGTGCGTGCAGGCCTTGTAAATGTCATCCACCGCACCCTTGCAAATGAGCACGTGGTCGCCCTCGTAGTCCACCACCACCGACATCCGCTTGCGTTGAAAATCGAAGGGAATCTCATCCACCTTCCGGCAGTTGCGCTCCACGTCCAGATCGGTGTTCGAGAGGATCGAGCGGTCCAGCAGATTGCGCAGCCCCGTCTGGTAGTAGCTGTTCATGTATGCGTAGCGCAGGACATCCTCGCTCTCGCGGTTCGTCACATCGACGTGCTTCTCCAAAATGACGCGGTCCTGGGTCAGCGTGCCGGTCTTGTCCGTGCACAGAATGTCGATAGCGCCGAAGTTCTGAATGGCGCTCAGGCGCTTGACGATGACCTTCTTGCGGGACATCGCGATCGCCCCCTTGGACAGGTTGACCGTCACAATCATCGGCAGCATTTCAGGCGTGAGGCCCACCGCCACGGACAGGGCGAACAGCAGCGCATCCGCCCAGTCATGCTTGGTCAGGCCCACGATCAGGAAGACCACGCTCGTCATCACAAGCATGAAGCGGATCATCAGCCACGTGAAACCGGCGATGCCCCGGTCAAAACTGGTCTGCACGCGCTGGCCGGACAGTTTCTCCGAAATGGACCCAAAGTGGGTCTTCACGCCCGTGTTCACCGCCAGGCCGCGGGCCGTCCCGCTGAGCACGTTGCTGCCTTGAAAACAGGCATTTGGCAGATCGACCAGGGAGCGGCCGGCGGGATCGACGGGATCCGCATGCTTCTCCACTGGCATGGACTCGCCGGTCAGCGAGGACTGGCTCACGAAGAAATCCTTGGCGGCGATCAGCCGCATGTCCGCAGGAATGATGGCCCCGGCCTGCAAGACAATGATGTCCCCCGGCACCACATCCCCTATCGGCAGATCGCACTCTTTACCATCGCGCAGCACCAGGCAGTTGGCATGCACCATGGCCTGAAGCTGCTCCACCGCCTTGCTGGAGCGATGCTCCTGAACATAAGCCAGCACCACGCTCAGCACCAGCATGCCGCCGACGACGACGGCGGCGCGCACATCGCCCATTGCCAGCGATACCACGCAGATCACCAGCAGCTGGATGACCAGCGGATTGCGGCAGCGCTCGGCGAGCTCCATCAGCAGTCCCACCTGCTTCTTGGCTCCAAAATCATTGCGCCCGTGAATTTCCCGCGAAGCCTCCGCCGCATCCTCCGTCAACCCGGCTTCAGCCACCCCGAGCTGCTTGAGCGCCTCGTCCGACGAAAGCGGGGCAATTTCCACCAGCCGTCGCTCATGCTCGGAAATCGTGCCCGCCACCGACTTGGCGGCTTTCAGGAACACGGCGGGATGAACTTTTTCCAAAACAGAACGGAACATAGGCAGACAGTAATTAATCGCACCTCAGGACGCAGTGCGAAGGGTTTTCTGCAAAAGCGCTGAACCGCCACACTGCAAGTGAAAGCCTCGCCATAAACGAAAATCATTTCCGTCCTGGCCGGTCGGGGATTCGGTGACCGATCACAGATTCCAGCCCTCAAGGGACGCCCACAAGAGCGCCCGGCTAACGTTTCTGGAACAGGTCGCTCGTGACCAGGTCCTCGATCAGCGACCTGAGCTTGTAGTCTTCGCCTTTGGCTTTTTCGGCGATGCGCTTAAGTTCGGTGCGATCGCCAAAGTTCGGCGCACGGCGGAGACCGTAGGTGGCGAGCTTTTCCGTGCAGGCAGCGGCGAACTTGTCAGTGTCGGCGAGCAGGATGCGCTTCAATCCGTCGGCGTCGGCGAACTTGCGCCCGTCATTGAGTTCGCCGCTGGGGTCGAGCTTCGGATTCGCGCCCACACCATCGCGCTGGGCTTCCTCGGTGCGCCAGCGGCCTATGGCGTCATAGTTTTCGAAGGCCAGGCCGAGCGGGTCGATCTTCAGATGGCAGGCGGCGCAGTTGGCATCACTTTTGTGGGCTTCCAGTTTGGCGCGCAACGTGGTCTTGGGAGCGGTGGGGGGAGCTGGTTCAATGGGAGGCACGTTTGCCGGTGGTGGTGGCGGTGGCTTGCCGATGAAGGATTCCAGCACCCATTTGCCGCGATGCACCGGGCGATGCCGGGTACCATCGGATGTCATGCTAAGAATAGACCCCTGGGTAAGCAGGCCCCCACGATGATCGTCTGGCTTGAGCACCACGCGTTGCAGCGGTTCTCCGTGAACGCTGGCGATGCCGTAGTGGTCGGCGAGCCGTTCATTAAGCATCGTCCAGTCCGACCGGATGAATTCACGCAGGCTGAGGTTCTTCTCCAGCACCTCGCGGAAGAAACTCGTGGTTTCCCCGATCATGCTCTTCTCGAGATAATCATCGTATTCGGGGTAAAGTTTGCTGTCGGGTGCGAACATGCCGACCTTGTGCAGTTGCAGCCACTGGCGAGGGAAGGAATCCGCGAACTTGGCGGCCTTCGCGTCCTGCATCATCCGGCGCTCTTCACTGCGGAGGGTCTCGGTTTCGTGGAGCTTGCCCCGGCGCGCCAGATCCAGCAAACGCTGATCGGGCATGCTGCTCCACAGGAAATAAGAGAGTCGTGAGGCCAGTTCCCAGTCATTGAGTCGGGAGGTGGGCGCGCTGGTGTTGCCCTCCTGAAGATAGAGGAAGTTCTTTGAACACAGCGCGGTGAGCAGCGCCGTCTTGACGGATTCTTCGAAAGTATCTCCAAGCTTTTGTGCCGCCCCGGCCACCCTCACCAGGCGATCCACCTCGACGGCCTGCGCAGGACGACGCCAGGCATGCTCCGCGAACCGGGCGAGGATTTCACGGGCATAGGCGAGGTCCTTGGTGGCCTTGTCCCCACCGAAGAAGATGCGCTGATGCGCCTGGGTGGGCCAGGAATCCACCATGGGCCCCTCCCATTCGATGAAATCAAGCAACAGGAATGGCACCAGCGGCTTGTGATCATCAGTGGTAAACTTGATCTGCCACGGCACCCGGCTCTTCAGGCTGGTGAAGGTGTTGGGCGTGCCCGTCGAGCGCGACTTGCGGCCTTCGGGATTGGGACCGGGCACAGCATTGACGATGCGGATGGGATGCCGACCAGCGGGAAGGTGAACGCGAAACTCCAGCGTCGCAGGCTTGTCCTCAGGCGTGTCGATGTCCTGCTCGAACAGCAGGCGGCTGGTGGCGCTGTCATACAGACGCAGGCGCGGCGCGCGACCACCTTCTGGACGCAGACCGCTCACCTTCACCCTCACCACGTATTCGCCCGCCGCTTTCAGATTCAGATCATGGCTGTCCAGCGCCCCGTTGTTGGGGACGATGTCCATGCGGATCTTGTCCGCAATGCCGCGCTGTTCGTATTCCTGTGCGAAGCTCTTGGCGCTGCCACGCATGTCCTGGGCCGACCAGTGAATGACTTCGCGCCTAGGTGCAGGCCCCAGCGAAAGGGCTTCCCCAAGCACTGCCTCGGCGGCGGCGAGGTACTTTTCGACGTGCGCGGGAGAAAGGGTGAGCACCGAGCCGATGCGTTGGAAACCATGCCAGTCTGGATCTTCGGGCAGGCCGGTGGGATCGGTGGCATCGTAGGTGACGCCGAGCAAATCATGGACGGTATTTGCATACTCCTCGCGCGACAGGCGGCGGAACGACACCTTCTCCCGGTCTGAGGACTGGCGCGCCGCCTCGGCTTCGGTGAGACGTTCGGTGATCCAGTCGGCCACCTTGCCCACATCGCCCGGATTCGGACGTTTCTCGTCCTCAGGGGGCATGTCCCCAGAATTGATGCGCTCCATGATCTCCATCCAATGGCCCAAAACGGCCGGGGAATCAAAATCGATGGCGAGGGTGTCGAGACGCAGATCTCCCTTCTGCTTCTTTTCGCCGTGGCACCTGTTACAGTGCTCGGAGAGGAAGGGCTTTATCAGCTTGCCGAAGCTGTCTCCGGCAGCATCAGCAGAGGTCGCGGCAGGCGCCACGACCACGGGCAGGAACAGGGCGGTAAAGAGAGAGAGACGTTTCATGCTTAGCGCTTCGCGGACTGCGTCTTCTTGTTGTGGGCTTCGGTTACCAGCCGATGGGTTTCCGCCCCGATCCAGATTTCGGTGCACCGTGAAGGTTTGCCTGGGCTCTCGCCACTGACGTTGACCAGCAGCGCATCACCGACGGCGATCTCGGACAGCTTCACCTGCTTGTCGCCTTTCCAGACGCGGGTGCTGGTATCCACCAGCAGCTCGGCGCGGGCAATGTCAGGCGGTTGCTGGATGTCTCCATTGTAGTCCTTCACCTGGGGAATCCGGCTGGTGACGTGCAACTTGCCCTCCCCCAGTTTCAGGGCCTCAACCCAGCAAGTCATATTCTGGAGCGCAAGATGGCTGAATTCATCACTGACAAGACTGGCGCGGGTGAAGTTCCCCTTCTCGTCCTGATAAAGATAAAAGCGGCAGCGGGTGCCCGGCGGCACCTCTGCCAGCGAGGCATCCCCTGCAAGATACCGGACGGAGGCTGGCAGATCCTGATAACGCGAAGGCCCCTGGTCCCCGACCTTGTTGGTGTTTGCCGCCACCGTGGACCCCTCGTCCGTCAGCGTGAATTCCACCAACTCAGCCGTGCGATCCCTGCGAAACTGGCCGGAGCGTTTCGCGACATCGACTTTAACCAACTCCCCAAGGACGACATGCGCGGAATAGCGCGGCGGCACCTTGCCCTTCTCAAGCTTGTACCAGGGAAGCGGCGCATTGCCGTAGTCGGTGCGGAAGGGGAACTGATCAGGATACTCCTTCGCCACGTTCTCCATAAGCTCAGTGGTTCTCAAGCCGGCATAGCCATAGCCCATGAGGCTCTCGCCATAGAACTGATCCTTGCGGATGGAGCCCGAAGGAAATATCCGCACGATGCGCCCTTTGCGAAAGCCTTCCAGCATGCTGCTGACAGTGCAGGTCACTTGATAGCCGCTGGCACCATAGGCGTCCACGGAGGTTTTTTTGATCGCTTCCAAGTGGGCTCTTTCACCATCCACCGGAGGGTTCCACGTACGCAGTTCCTCATTGGCCACGCACACGTGAAACTCGCTTCCCTCAGTCAGCTTCTCCATGAACGTGGCCTTGTAGGAATGGTCATCGCCACTGAACAGCGTGATGGCCAGTTTGTTGCCGTCCACGCTGTCAATCCAGCCGGGAAGCCCGCGGAACTTGGTGAACTCCGCGAACTTCTGGCGCTGCTTTTCAGTGGCCAGCTTGTGAGTCTCCGCGCCCACCCAGATGTCGATGCAATGGCCGGGCTTGTCCGCCGTCATGGCGGTGCGGTTGTAGAGCAGTGCATCGCCCGGCACGAGATCGCTGAGCTTGATCTGCCAGTCGTTCTTCCACACGCGGGTCTGGTCATTCACGAGCAGTTCCTGCTTGCCCGCGTCCAGGATCTTCTTGGGCAGGCTTTGCTTGGTCACCAGCAGCTTGCCATCGCCGAGCTTGGCTTCATCGAGCCGGTAGGTGAAGCCGTGCCCAGCATCCATCGAGTACTGGTCCTGCATTGTCGCCAGTTTGGTGAAACCGCCGTCCGTGTCCTGGTTGAGGAAGAACAAGAAGTAGGTGCCCATGGGCACGTCGCGCAGATCCGCTTCCGCGCCGAGGTAAACGATTGAGCCGAACGGCGGCATGTCAAAATCCCGAAGTTCGCCGGTCTTGTTCATGCGGAATTGTCCTGTGCGATGAATGAAGTCCGCCTGCACGAGTTCACCGCCGATGCGTAGATCCGAATGGTGGGGCGGAAACTCGCCGGGCTTCAGGTGATACCATGGCAGGTGCTCATTCGCCCAGCCGGTGCGGAAAGGGTACTTGGGGTCGAGCTTCGGCGCCTCCGCAGACTGGAGGGCGAGCGCTGCGAACAAGGCAAAAGCCAGGATGGCCAGGCGAATGGGGGCAAACGAAAGGGAACAGGACATGGCTGTCTTCATGAGCAGAGAAATCAGTCGGGTTGGCCGACGAATAATGAGATAAATTAAAACTAAAGGGCATTCATTCGCCTGCCCCACTCGTCTGCCGAAGGATCAAATCAGTTCCGAGACCGGTCCCAGGCTGTCGACGAATTTCTCGGCATTGACTTCCATCTTCTGCATCATCGTCAGCATCACGTTGCTGAGGCGGGCCTTCTCATCCTTGGGCTTGCCGCACAAGCCGCGCCACTCTTCGTAATCGAGCGTGTAATCCTTCGCCAGATGCGGGCGGTTGTAATCGATGTGCTGGCCATGCTTCAAACCAAGGCCGCGACCGCCCGCAAGCAGGATCGGCAGGTTGCTGTTGGCGTGGCTGTGGCCGTAGCTCATGCCGCTGCCAAACAGCACCATGGTGCGGTCCAGCAGAGGTTCGCCGCCATCCTTTACCGAGCCAAGCTGGTCCAGGAAGTGCGAGAACTGCTGCATGATGAAAGCATCGCTCTTGGCGAGGCGTTCGAGCACCACCGGGTCACCATTGTGATGAGAAAGACCGTGCCGCGCCTGGGTGATGCCGATCTCCGGAATGGCCAGCCCGTTGCCCTCGCTGCCGTTCATGTAAGTGACCACGCGCGTCATGTCCGTGCGCAGCGCCAGCACGATGAGGTCGAACATGGTGCGCCAGTATTCACCGGCCTGGGTTTTGGAGACATCTTTCTGGAACGGTGCGGCCAGCTTCGGGTCCACCTTTTGCTTGGGCACATCCAGCCAGGAATCAAGCCGCTCGGTGCGCAGCTCCACATCGCGCACGGAGTGCAGGTACTCATCGAGCTTGCAACGGTCGTCGTTGCCCAGGGCCAGACGCAGCGACTTGGCCTCATCCAGCACGGCATCCAGAACGCTGTGGCGCTTGGCCAGGCGCGCACGCTGGGCACCGATGCCCCCGGGCTCTTCGCCATAGAGGCGGTTGAAAATGTGGCGCGGATTGTCCTCGGCAGGAAGCGGGACGCCATCACGCGAAAAGGCCAGCGTGGTGGAATTCAGCGGCGTGCCGGTACCCGAACCGATCGACAGCTCCAGCGAGGGGAAGCGGGTGTGCATGCCAGTGACCTCGGACATCAACTGATCGACGGAGATGGTGTTCTCGTACTTCCGCGCGCTCTGCGCGTCGATCTTCGCCCCGGTGAGCCAGGTGTCCGCACACACATGCGCCTGGCCGAGACCATTCGGGTGATGCAAGCCGCTGAACACAGTGAAATCCTCGCGATGCTTCTCCAGCGGCTTCAGCGAGGGCGACAGTTCATAACCGCGCCCGGCGGTCTTGCACTGCCAGGCCATGCCATTCACACCATTGGGGATGTATACGAAGACGCTGCGGCGCGGGCTGGCCGGAGCCGCCGCGGCGCGCAGCGGTGTCATCGCATCCAGCATCGGCAGGGCCATGGTCGTGCCGAGACCGCGCAGGAAGTGACGGCGGGAAAGAAGCCAGCGCTGGGACTGAATGTTGCTCATGGGTGGAGAAGTGATACAGCATTTACCCCTCCAGCCGGGCCGTCCTTGCAACAACCAGCCCCCGAGTATTCGGGGGCGAGGGTGGAATGGCGAAGAGCGAATGACGGAAGGCCTTGGCTGTTACTGGAGCGTTGACTCGCCATCACTCCCGGTGCCTTCCGCTCTGACTGGCCATTTTCAGGTTTGATTTGGTCGGATCGGGTTGGATTGGGTCGGATTTCCCCGCTGCTAACAGATGGAGGCACTGAGCTTTGGGCAGAGAGTTGAGCAGGCAAATCGAAAACGGCCAGAATGTAACTGGCGGTCTTTCGGTGCGATTGGTTGGGAACTTCACGCAGGTGATCGCGACTGCACCGGAGGGCGGGATCGTGACGGCAAAAAACCACGGAGAGCGGAGAACTTCCCTCCTCAGCTTTTCTCACCATTTCCGATTTGATCTGGCTTGAATCGGACGCCCGTGGGCGTCGAATCAGCCGAATGATCTCATGGCGTTGTTCAATGTGCCTTTTTATGGTCGTGTTCCTGTCTGCCCGAACTGGTGGGAATCTCGCAGGACACTGTCCACTGAATTCTTCGACCCTTCATCGGGCAACGGTACCACCAAGGATCAAGCTGGCGCATTGACCCATGTGCGAATCATCCTCCATTTTTCAAATCGCGCAGCGCAAAGAGGCCTGTCTCCGCCCCGCGCAATCGTCGTGCACCGCTCTTGCGCCGGACACCGAAATTTTCTCGGTTCTCGACAAACACCTGCTCCACCCATTCCCGGCTGCCCAACGCCAGTCCTTGCGTAAAGTGCCGCACCCGGTGCCGGATCAATTCCGCCGTGCTGAGTCTGCCCTCGCGCCCTTTGATCACCTCACGCGAGGTCTTCTCGCTGAACCCCTTCTTGCTGATCTGGCCGCCACGGTTCATCCGCACCACTCCGTCGCCAAACAACCCCATGCGATACAGTTCCGCCACGCTGCCGTAACCCGCCGCCACCGGCTTCGACCAGCAGGCTTCTGCGGCCCCCATTACCCGACACAACCCTTGCCGGGCCTCCTTGTCGCCGCTCAGCGCTTCTGCATATCCACACCAGCGATAGTCCTCCGGTTCTTCCACCAGTTGCGCCCGCACGGGGTTTAAATCAATGTAGGCCGCCATCGTCTTGAGCGCCTCGCCGTCCTGCACCAGCACCGACTTGAATCGCTCCATCCACAGCGTCCCCTTGCGGCCGTGACGCCGGTTGTACCAGCGCCCGAAGCGCTCCTTGATCTCTTTGCACCAGATTGACAGGTCGCAGAAGCGCCGCGTGAACACCGCCAGCCGTTCCTGGGCGTACGCCTCCTGCCCGAGGTCGCGCAGCTGCTTCAGATCCGTGCGCAGCTCATGCATGAAGGAGCGGCTGTAGAATTTGGCCAGATGCCTAAGCAGGGCATCCTCCCCGCCCTTCTCCATCAGTCGCTCCAGCCAGAGCTGCTTGTGAGGCGCCTCCACCAGGATATGGAAATGATTGCTCATCACGCAGTAAGTGAGCACGCGCATGCCCAGAAAGCCGCTCATCCGGCGCATCAGCCTGAGCAAAGCCTCCTTATCGACGTCATCAAACAGCGCCGTGCCCCCGCAGGTGCGCGACATGACGTGGTAGCAATGGGACTGCGCATTGGCCGCCCCCTTCATCCGGCAGCGCCGTCCTGCCCGAGCCTGCGAACGGGCATAAACTCCGGTCCGGGCGTCGATACCGACGAACGGATTGTCTGAACCGGGAGAGTCAGGAGGGGAGGAATTCATAGCGCCATCCTAGCAGGGCGGGCTCTCGTTGTCAATCACTGTTTGCCTGGCATCTTTTTCGAGGATGTGCCCATAGGCATCGTCGATCATCCCGACGGCCTCGCCCGTGGCTTCGTTGATCAAGGCCTCCAGCCCGCCCATGCCTTGCAGCTCGCCATAGCCGCCGCTCAAGTCCGGCCCGTGCACCTGCCACCAGCGCTCTACCGGAACAGATGCCAGACGAACAGTAATTGACACAAAGATGTCCCCATACATGACGATCCGTGTCATCCGTGGTTCCCTTCGCTCTACGGTCCCTGCTGGAAGAGCACCTGGCCCGACAAGAGCGGCGACGCGGTTACCGGGAGGCCGGGATACGGCTGCAACTCAGGCAGCAGGAAGAAGCCGACGCCGGCGGTCAGTGTGGGAGATCCGGTGCTGCGGGTGATGCATACGCCGCTGAAGGTGCCGGTGCGATTGATCGGGGACGACGTGGCCTTGGTCGGGTCCTGGTCACCATGCAGGATGAAGCCGCCAGTGAAGGCCCCCGTGGCGACGATGACCGAAAGGGAGATGGTGGCGGGATTGGGAATTGGCAGCGCGACAGTGTTGGCGGTGGAGGTGCCGGTGAGGCGGAGGATGCCATTGTTCGTCAGGTCTGCGGCGTTGGCGGCGGCGACAATGCTGACGGCAGGCGGTCCGGCATAAGTGAGGGCGGCCAGCCCTCCTTCGCTGAATAGCAGCTGGGCATTGGTGCCGGTAAGGCTGGTGGGAATGCCCATCACGAGAGGGCTGGATGTGGTCGGCTTGATGTACTTTGCGCCGATGACTGTCAGCGTGTGAAGGGGGAAGCCGTTCTTGTAGTTGAGCGTTGAGCCGGTCTGGGCGCTCTTCATCCAGTCAAAGGTCCCCATGCTGTCCAACATGAGGTTAGGATCCGTGCCGCTGGCCTGCACCCAGCCATGCGCGGAGGCGGTATTGGTGCAGAGCATGAAATGGAGGGGTACCTCGCCGTGCGGTCCCATGGTCACCTTGGCCAAGGTCGCTGTGCCGTCGGCCATGTTGCCGCACCAGGTGGCGGCGCCCGCTGTCGTCACGGTGAGGGTCCCGTAGCCGTTGCCTTGGGGATAAACGATGTTGCCGGCGGTGTTGGCGGTGCCGGCGTGTGGGGAATCAATTTCCAAAGCGGCCGTATAAACCGTGGCAAAGGTTGGGGAAGCGGAGCAGCGCCAGGCAAGACACTTGACAGGCGATCCCGGGAGGCTGACATCGGTAACCGATCCATCCATCTCGCCCGCATGAGCCGCGTCGCCAAGGAGGTCATGGTGGAAGGTCAGGGCCATGACCAGGTTGTGCGAGGGTGAGGCCCTGATGATGGTCACGATGGCTGGGGTGATGACCCCAGCCGGGGAGGGATCCAGCTGGCCGGTAAAGGGGTAATGGCTGGGTCCGAGGTTGAGCGTGCCGGTGAAAGTCCCCGTTAAGGTAGTGACAACATTGATCGAGCCACCGTAGCCCACAGTGAGATTGGCGTCCCGATCCACCAACCCATTGAAAGTGCCTACCGCAATCGATGGCAATGGATTCACTCTCACATCCACCCGCAACGGGGCGCTTGCGCCTGCCGCATTGGTGGCGGTAATGACGAGATGGTAGGTGGCGGAAGCGGTGATTGCCAGCCTGGGCCTGCCAAGGAAATGGCCGCATGCATCGATGGTGATGCCGGCGGGTTGTCCGGCGAGGGTGAAGTTGGTGGGGACGTTCAGAGCGGTGACGACATCGGCAATCGCACCGCCGACAATCCACGGGCCAGGCACAAAAGCATTGATCACGGGCTTGTCCGTCACTTTGACAGTGAAGACCCCGCTGGAGAGGGTCAAAGGAGCGAACTGATTTTGTGGGTCGGGCATGGTCACGAGGCAGGTGTACGTATCAGCATCGGCATCGCCTGCATTGCTGATGGTGAGCTTGGAGGTGGCCGAACCGGAAATGGCATCGACACTGTCTGCCATGTCGACGCTGTTTTTTTGCCACTTATAAGACAGGTTTGGACCGGTCGCCGAGGCTGTCAGCGTGAGGGTGTTGCCATTGATCACCGTGACGGTGGCAGGGGCGATGTTAACGACGCCCAAATTCGCGGGGAGGCTGGTGGCGGAGCCTGCCGCATTGGTGACCACGGCCGTGTAGACGCCTGCGCACGGCAGGGCGGCGGAGGCGAGGTTGTGGGCGGCGGTGATGGCACTGGAGATGACCACGTTGTTTTTCAGCCACCGGTAACTCACGGCGTCTCCGCTGGCCGCCACCGAGAAGGCGGCAGGCTGCCCCACTCCCACGAGCAGAGAGGCTGGCGGGGTGGTGATGACGGGCGGCGCGAGTGCGTTGCCGGTCAGGTCGATGGTGAAGGGGTTTTGAGTCTCGCCTGTGGCATCGATCTGCACGGTCGCCGATCGCGCGCCCAGCGAGGCAGGATTGAAGGTGAGGGTAAAGGTCGTGCTGGCGCCCGCGGCAAGACTGCCTGCAGGCACGGTGGTGACGGAGAAATCGCCCGGGTCGGGACCGTAGAAGGCAAACACAAAGTTTGTCAGCGCTGTGGTGCCGAGATTTTTCACCGAGAATACGCGGGCCACCGGCTTGCCAACGCCGGCATTCCCAAAATCCGTGGTCGAAGCGCCATTGACCAGGGCCGTTCCGACGGGCTGCTGGACTGCAATGAAAGCAGGCTGGCGCGTCACTGCCACGGTGTAAGCGCTGGTAACCGTTCCATCCTGGGAGGTGACCTGCAGCGTGATGTTATTGAGGCCTGGGTTCAACGGAATCGTGACGTCGGCGTTGCCAGGTGTGGTGCCCACGCCGTTGACCTGGATAGTCTCATTTGCCTGCGCAACTATGCCGATGACGGTGAGCTTGGCGGTGGAGTTCGCCGCGGCAGCCGTGTAACTTTTTATGTTACTGGCAAAGACGGGTGAAAGGGTCGCCTCGCCAAGGATCAGATTGGCAAGCGAAGCGTTGTTGCTTGGCGTGGTGAAGCTTGCCACGCTGCTATAGCTGGTACCCTGATTGTTGGTGGCAAACGCGGCAAAGGTGTAGTCGGTGGCTGGAGTCAGTGATGAGGCACTGAGGGTGAACACGCCCGTCGTGCCATTGGCGATGGCCGTGATCACACCCGTACCGTCGATCTGCGGGTTGCGGTTGATGGCGGTCGGTGCCAGAACCACGCCAACCACGCTGATGGTCCCACCGCCATCGGTGAGAACATTGCCACCGACCACGGCGCTGGTACCCAGCACGGACGTGCTGGTGGGCGCCACGACGGTGGGGGTGCCGGCATTGACCGTGACAGCGTAGGCCTGGGAGCGAGTGGCGCCCAAGGTGTCCGTCGCCGTGATCGTGAAGCTGAAGGCACCGGTCAACGAGGGAGTGCCGGACAGCTTTCCTCCAGGGGTAAGCACCAGGCCCGTGGGAAGAAAACCTGCGGTCACCGCCAGTGTGGCGGCACCCGTGCCACCGATGGCCGAGATGTTCTGGCTGTAGTTCGGGAAGTTGAGGGTCAAGTTCGGCAATGTCGAGGGGGCAATTGACAGCGCCGGATTGATGATAATGGTGCAGGCCTGCGTGGCCGTCGCGCCCACGGCGTCCGTGGCGGTGATCGTGAAGTTAAACGTCCCGGCTGCAGCAGGGGTGCCGCTGAGCACTCCGGTGCTGGTCGTGAAAGTCATCCCGGTCGGGATTGCGCCCAACGAAATGCTTAACCTCCTCGCGCCGGTGCCATTGGTGCTGGTGAACGTCTGCGAGTAACCGCTCAAGCCGGCGGTCCAGTTCGGCAGGGCAGGCAGGTTCACCGTAACCGCTGGATTGATGGTGACATTGTATGCCTGGCTGCTGGCTGAGCCCGCCACGTCCGTCGCTGTGATGGTGAGACTGAACGTTCCCGTGGCCGTGGGCGTACCGCTCAGGATCCCCTGGCTCGTCAGAGTCAACCCGCCCGGCAGCGAGCCGCTCGTCACGGCAAAAGAAGAGGCGCCGGTGCCGCCTGTGATCGCGACGGTTTGGAGATAGCCCGATTTGCTAATTGTCCAGTCGGGCAATGTGGCCGTCGCAATTGACACCCCTGGATTGATGGTAAGCCAGTATGCCTGCGCGCCAGTGGCGCCCAGACTGTCCGTCGCCGTGATCGTGACGTTCAACGTTCCCAAAGCGCTCGGTGTACCGCTCAGCAATCCAGCGCTGGTCAGGCTCAAACCAGCCGGCAGCGCACCGGCGGTCACGGCAAAGGTGGCGGAGCCAGTGCCCCCGGTGGCGGAGAGGCTCCCGCTGTAGCCAGGGGTGTTCAAGGTCCAGTTTGGCAGGGTTGCCGTGGCAATCGACACAGCCGGGTTGATGATGATGGAGTAAGCCTGCGCACCGGTGGCACCCACCGCGTCCTTGGCCGTGATGGTGAAGTTGAACGTGCCCGCAGCGTTCGGAGTGCCGCTCAACAGCCCCGCGCTGCTAAGCGCCAGACCGCCCGGCAGCGCACCGGCGGTCACGGTAAAAGTGGCGGTGCCAGTACCACCGCTGGCGGCGATGCTCCGGCTGTAGCCCGAGAGGTACAAAGTCCAGTTCGACAGGGAGGCTGTGGCAATCGACACCGGCGAGTTGATGGTGACCACATAGGCTTGCGCCCCTGTCGCACCCACGGTGTCCGTCGCTGTGATCGTGAAGTAGAACGTTCCGGTCGCGGAAGGGCTGCCGCTGAGGATGCCGGTGCCGGATGCGAGAGTCAGGCCGGTCGGAATCGCGCCCGTCGACACGCTGAACGTTTTGGCACCGGTGCCATTGGTCCCGGTGATCGTCTGCAAGTAACCGCTTTTATTGAGGGTCCAGTCCGGCAATCTCGCCGGGGTGACGCTCACTGCCGCGTTGATCGTGACCGAGTAAACCAGCGTGCCCGTCGCGCCCACGGAGTCCGTGGCTTTGATCGTGAAGCTGAAGAGACCAGTTGCCGTGGGCGTGCCGGCGAGCACTCCAGTGCCAGGTGTGAAGGTCAAGCCTGAGGGAAGGGTGCCCGACGAGATAACGAGTGTTTTTGCGCCAGTGCCGTTGACCCCGGTGAGCGTCTGCGAGTAACCGCTTTTGTTGACGGTCCAATTCGGCAGACTCGCCGGGGCGATCGTCACGACAGGATTGATTGTGACCACGTAGGCTTGCGTTCCAGTCGCCGCGAGACTGTCGGTTGCCTTCACAGTGAAATTGAAAGTGCTGGCGACCGTCGGCGTGCCCGAAAGAATTCCTGCCGAGGATAAAGTCAGCCCGTTGGGCAAGGCACCGGCAGTGACCGTGAAGGTGTAGGGGGCAGTACCGCCGCTGCCGGCCAGCGCCTGCAAATAGCCCGATTTATTCAATGTCCAGCTTGGCAGGGTAGACGGAGTGATGGTGATGGCAGCCGTGGCGCTCTGCGACAGTCCTTGCAGTATCACCAGCAAAATCAGCGCCGCAAAGGCTGCTCCGAGTTTATGAATTCTTGCGCTGACCATCTTGGATTTCGAAAGGAAAATGACCGTAAAAAGGAGTCCAAAGCGACTGAACGAAAACTGAATTCACCAATATAAAGTGAATCATCATCTCAGCTGGCTGCCCAAAAGACAATTTTTTCCATGGATTGCCTGAATCATACGCTTACCACCTTGTGGCGTATGTCATGACACCATTTTTCCCTTATGAAGAAGGGTTGCTCAAGTTCTGGCCGCCCCTTCGTCCGCGCCACAGACAGAGATGCGAGCAGCGCTAATGCCAGGGATTCACCTGCCTCGCTTCAAATAATGGGGGCCATAGCCCCAAGTTACTTGATGCCTCCAAGTGCGGGCCGACGCTCGGAAACTGCAAATGTATTTGGGATGAATTATCTCAACCAGACGCCGGAAAGGCAATTTTTTTGATCCCGTTCACGGCTAAAACTGGGGATGGCTGACAGCCGATCCGCGCCGCCACGCTGGGCGTTGGGAGGACGATGCAATAGCGATGATCGGGTGGCCCTGCTTCAGCTCCCTGACCAGTCAAAGCGCCATCAGCGGAGCGGGGACCAGGAACGCATGCTGCTCGAGCAAACTGCGTGCACCGTTCCAGGAGAGGTATGGCGTGACATAGACCACCAATGAATAGGCGACGGCCACGGGCACAATCGCCAGCCGGCCCAGCCATCGCGCGGTAAAGTGGCGGTCTTGCTGGCGGCGCAGAGCGCGGCTGGTCGCCCAACCGGTCAAGACTCGCGCAGGGAAAATAAAGGCCACGAACACGAGGCTGGGCAGCCAGGCGAGTTCGCGGGGGGTGAGTTCGATCTTCAACAGATACAGAGGAATGGCGAAGAGAAGCGTCACCAGCAGTGCCAGCCAGAAAGCCAGGGGTGCGCGGCGAAAGCGAGCGCGCACCTCCCGCCACTCGAACATGGCGCTGAAGCGTCCAGTGAGGGCAAAATGGGTCTGCAGGAATGGCAGATGAATGGCCACGACGAGCAACAGCAACAGCGCGGGAAAGGAGAGCAGCGCCGCTCCGCCCACTGGCAGCCGCGTGGCCACCAACAGCAGGCCTACGGGCAGCACAAGCCAGCAAAAGGCGCCGACAAAGCCGCGAAGGCCGAGCCAGAAATAGAAGGGCAGGCGCAGGCCGAGAATATACTCCGCAGTCACGCGCTGGATGTTCTCAAATTTGCCCGGGGCGCGCAGCCATTTCCAAAGGCTGAGCGGCGCAGGCCACACGAAGTGAACCAGCTTTCCTCCGCGCACCAAGGCCCAGGCGATGTGCAAAAACGTCAGCGTGATCACGATGATCAAGGCCGCCCGCCATGCCGTGGCAGTTGCACCTCCCGGTGCAATGAGTTCCGCGTCGCGCCAGAAGCTGGAAAGTATCCGCGCCGGCCACAGCACCAGCCAGGTGCCGGCCACCGTGCCGCCCACCATCGCCGCCTTGCGCACACCGATGAACCCATCCCGCAGCCGCCCCGTGCGGGCCACAGTGCCGCTGACGTGCAGCAGGTAGCCAAGGCTGAGAAAATTGAGCACCGGTATCACCGAGCACACCGCCAACGCCGCGACGACCGTGACCAAGCCGAACAACCAGTTCACCGCCGAAAGGCACCGGCTTGCCAGCCCATGCTTGGGTGCAGCACCCGCAAGTACCGCTGAGGATGCCTCAGGACACTCGGCGAAGGCTAGGCCGGTCTTTTGAAATTCAACGATGTTTGACATGCTTGCGGGGCTTAACGCCATAACGAGGAAAGCGGTCACACCCGTTTTTATTTCTTTTTCGTGACCACCGGCCCGCAAGTGCGTTTACCCCCATGTTCCCAAGCAGCCGCATCCCCTCATCGTCGCCGTGAAATCCCTCTTCTCCATTCAATGCTGGCCCGCATGGCTGCGCAACAGTACCTTCGCCGCAGTCTTCCTGGGTGGTGCGGCATACGAGATCCGTTCACTGCTTGCGGCCCCGGTGGTGGCAGGGGTCGAACCCATGTCCCAACCGGCCCGCAGCACGAGCGCTATCAATGACACTGTCCACGCGGTCGATACCTCGTTTGAAGCGGACTGGAAGCAGCAAGACCTCCAGCCCTCGCCTGCCGCGGATGCGCTCACCATCGCGCGGCGGTTGTCTCTGGCTCTCACCGGCAGCATTCCGTCGCTGGAAGAAATCCGTGCGCTTGAGGCCAGGCCGGAAGGCGAGCGGGTCACCTGGTGGCTCTCGCATCTGCTGGCTGACCGCCGCAGCAGTGACTATCTGGGCGAGCGGCTGGCGCGTGTCTATGTCGGCACGGAGGGAGGACAGCCCATTCTTTACCGGCGGCGGCGGCTGGTCGCCTGGCTCAGTGACGCACTCTACACCAACAAGCCGTACGACGAGATCGTCCGCTCGTTGATCGACGCCCAGGGCATCTGGACTTCGAACCCGGAAGGGAATTTCATCTCAGCCACCTTCGAGCCTCGCAAAGGTCCTAACGAAGCCAAGCTCGCCGGCCGTGTCAGCCGCGCTTTTCTGGGGGTGCAAATGGACTGCGTGCAATGCCACGACGGCAAGCTGGGCAGCACCTGGAAGCAACAGGACTTCCACCAACTTGCCGCCTTCTTCGGACAGACCAGTTTTAGCGGTGTATCGCTGACCGGTCTGCACGACGACCCCAGGCGGAAATACGAGTACCGCTACCTGCGCAAGACGGAAGATGAAGTCGTCCCCGCGGTGGTGCCCTGGCAGCCTGAGCTGCTGCCTGGGCAAGGTGCGCCCCGCCAACGCCTCGCGAAATGGGTCACCTCACCGCAAAACAAGCCCTTCGCCCGCGCGTTCGTGAACCGGCTGTGGGCATTGATGTTCAACCGCCCGCTGGTGCTGCCAGTGGATGAAATCCCCCTCCACGGCCCCTTGCCTCCGGGAATGGAGATCCTGGCCGATGACTTCACTTCGCACGGCTGCGACATTCAACGATTGATCAGCGTGATCGCGGCCACCCGTGTCTTTCGGATGAGCAGCGGCTCGCCCGACCCCGATCATCCACCCGGCGCTGAAGCGGAAAAGCAGTGGGCTTCATTTCCCATGACACGCCTGCGTCCCGAGCAGATGGCCGGCAGCGTCATTCAAGCCGCTTCGCTTACCACTCTGGACGCGGACACCGAAGTCCTTTTCCGGCTCAAACGAGACATCGATGTGGCGAACTTCGTGAAGCGTTACGGCGATGTCGGCGAGGATCAGTTTGGCGACCAGGCGAGCACGATACCGCAGCGGCTGCTTGTCATGAACGGGAGCATGATCGCCAACAATACTGGCACCAATTTTCTCGCCTCCAATGCCTCCGAGCGCATTGGGATGCTGTCCCCGGACTCTGCCACCGCGGTGGAGACGGCCTACCTCGCCGCCATCACCCGGCGGCCCTGCAAGGAGGAAGCGGAATACTTCACAGCAAAACTCGCCACCGCGCGCTCGAAGAAAGAACGCAACCGTGCCATGACGGACCTTTACTGGACGCTTCTCAATTCCACCGAATTCTCCTGGAACCACTGACCCCTGCCCATGAACATGCACGACGATCCTCATCACGCCTGCGGGGGCAGCGACCACCTCACACGCCGTGCTCTGCTCCAAGGCGCGGGCATGGGCGGTTTGACCTGGCTCACACCGCTGGCGGACCTGCTGGCCGCTGAAACGGAGACGGCTCCCCGAGGCAAACCGGCGCGCTCCGTCATCATGCTTTGGCTGGGTGGAGCAGCAAGCCAGCTCGATACCTTTGACCCGCATCCAGGCACCAAGATTGGGGGCAGTGTCCGCGCCATTGACACCGCGATTCCAGGCGCGCGCTTCGCTGCCGGGCTGGAGCAGACCGCCAGCGTGATGCAGGACGTGTCGCTCATTCGCTCCATGGTCAGCAAGGAAGGCGACCACGAGCGCGCCGTTTACAACCTGAAGACGGGTTACCGTCCGGTTCCCGCGCTTACGCATCCCTCCATTGGCGCCATCGTCTGCCACGAACTGCCGGATGCGAAGGTGGAGATTCCCACGCACATCTCCATTCTGCCGAACCGCTGGCCCGCACGCGGTGGTTTTTTCGGCGCAGAGTATGATGCGTTTCAGATCGGCGATCCCGCCAAACCCCTGCCGGATGTGAAACCCCAGGCGGGAGCCGATGGCATGGACCGGCGTATCGTCGACCTTCAGGTCGTGGAGCGCGCCTTCGCCCGGGGAAGGCGGCCTGATCTGGAGCGAGGCACGACCTTGCACCAGGTCACCATGGGCAAAGCGCGGCGGATGATGAGTTCGGATCAATTGAAAGCCTTCGACATCAGCCAGATGCCCACTGCCGAACGCGATGCTTACGGCAACACCCCCTTTGGTCGGGGATGCCTCGCGGCAGTGCGATTGATTGAAGCCGGAGTCCGCTGTGTGGAAGTCACGCTTGATGGTTGGGACACCCACGCGAACAACACTGCAGGCCAGGCCAGTCAGGTGAAGATTCTCGATGCGGCCTATGCCTCGCTGATCCGCAATCTAAAGCAGCGCGGCCTGCTGCAGCACACCGTCGTCCTGTGCGGCGGGGAATTCGGCCGCAGCCCGAAGATCAATCTGTTCGACGGGCGCGATCACTGGCCGAAAGGCTTCAGCATGCTCGTGGCCGGTGGCGGCTTTGCGGGCGGAAGGGTCATCGGCGAAACCGATCCGCAGGGCGTCAAAGAAGAGCCCGCCGATCCCGTCCGCGTCGAAGACCTGCACGCCACCGTCCAGCACTTGCTGGGGATTGATTCGACCAAGGAAATTACGACCTCCATCGGCCGTCCCATCGCACTGAGCAATGGCAAGGTGATTGACAAACTCGAGGCGTAGGACGGCTGCATAGGTGGCCACGAGGCGCGACGATGGTCGCCTTATCAGCCCACTTCAATCTGATCCCCGCCGTTTCGCCATGGCAAACGGGCACGGTGTATCCAATCACATTAATGTGGCAACTCCAATGCCCGCCTTTACTTCAGCTCTCTGATCTCAATATTCCGAAATTCCACCGGATCGCTGTGGCCGGCGAAGCCGAAGAAGCCGCTGGTGCGGTCCTTGCCGGGATGGGGATGGTTGGCCATGAAGGTGGCGGGATCAACTTTGCTCAGATCGGCATCGAGGATGACGGTGCCGTTGAGTTCAACTTTGATGGTGGAGCCTTTGACGGTGACTTCTTCGAAGTTCCACTCCCCAATGGGATGCTGGTAGCCGCGGGCGGCGGCCACCATGCCGTAGGCGGAGCCATGAGCCTGGCGGGGGTCGATCTTGCCTTTTACCTTTTCATAGTTGTCATCGAGCACCTGGCTTTCACACATGCCGACGTAGGCAGTATCGCCCTGGCCGGGGTAGCGGATGGCGAGGCCGTTGTTGCCGCCGGGAGGAAGCTTGATCTGCACGCGGGCCACGAAGTCGCCGAACTCCTGCTTGTTAAAGATGGTGCCGCCCTTGCCGCTCTTGCAGCGGATGGCGCCATCGGCAACTTCGTAGTTGTCCACCGGGCCGCCCCAGCCATCGAAGTCCTTGCCGTTCCAAATGGACTTGAATCCCTGATTGCCTTTGGCAGCGAGGATTGTGTCCGCCTCGTCGCTGCCGATTTCACGGATGAAGAGGTTGCGCCAGCGGATGGCGGCACCGTGCGTTTGCAGACAGAGGGGGCCGCGCGCGGGGATGGGTGTCTTGCGATCGTAGTAGTTTTCCAGAATTGCATGATCGACCGTCAGCTGGTCATTGAGCCACACGCTCACGCGGCTGCCGGTCATGAGCACGCGGACGTGGTTCCATTCGCCAGCGGGCTTGTCAGCCAGCACCAAGGGGTCCTTGCCGGGAGCGCCGGGCGAATTGTTCCAGAGGGCGCCGGAGCCGAGGGCACGACCAAGCTTGCCGCCGGGATCGGGATCGTTGTGATCCCAGATCTGCACTTGCGGCACATTGCGCAGATAGATGCCGGAATCGCCCAGTGGCGCCATGTTATAATCCACCAACAATTCAAAGTCGCCGTAGTCCTTCTCCGTGGTGGCATACTTGCCATGGCCATCGTTCACGAGTTCCCCGCCTTCCACCTTCCAGTGCTGCCGCATGTCGTCAGTCCAAGCCTGGAGCTTGGCGGTGCGTTCAGCCTCCGGCATGGCCATGAGTTTGCGATGATCGAAGGTTTCACCGCCGCGCCAGCCACCGAGATCCGTGCCGTTGAACAAGGGAATGAAGCCGGCCGGGGGGGTACTTTCGGCGAAGGCGTTCCCACTGAATGATGCCAGTGCCAGGGAGGTGACGAGAAATCGGAGTGTCATGGTAGGTGGTCTGACCCGTTGATGGCGGGCTCAGTGGATCTACGCCCCCGGCGACCCCGACATTGCAGCCGGGCCGAAGGTTAAACCGGAATGGCACTGCGAGATTTGCTGCGTTTGGCCACCGGTTTTGCCAAAAGTGTCCGCCGCCCTTCCTGCGTGGTCAGCCGGTCACCCAGGTCCAACAGCTTGCGCCGTGACAAATGGAGATCCGCACACAATTTCGACAAATCCTCACGATGATGCAGACCCAGCAGCAGTTGAGCCATCGACTGCGCCTGCAAGCAGTCGCCCGAGCTCGCCGCCACGGTCTCCACCCAGGTGAGTTCATCATCTTCCAGGGTCACCGCGAACACCGCCCAGCGCAGGCGCGACGCCCTCAGGTGATAAGGAATTTCTTGATGAGACTTGATCTTATTACGCATGGCTCAGGGGGGGAGTGTGCCCGCAGACATAACACGATGAGATACCTGTATCTACGAAATGAATGCAACTGTCTTTTCTCAAATAATCAGCTCCAAAAAACTGGAAATACGAGAAAAGCCAGTACAAGGGAATCCCGTCCTGGATTCCGTCATCGCGCCCTGAGACGCGTGGAAAGGCTTCCCTGAGCTTCCGTGCCACCTGCCCACCGTCCTTGGGCCGGCTCAATCCAAACCAAGCAAGCGCAGGCTGTCGCGATGGATCATGGCGTCCAGTTCCAACTCATCAAGCCGCGGCAAGGCGGTGCCTTCCAGCATGTTATTGAGCCTGCGCAGCCCCAGGACCGAGGCGTTGACGGTGGTGAACGGATAGTCCGTGCCGAACAACAACTTGTGCCATACGCCATACTCCTGGGCGAGCATGAGGGAATGATACAACTGCCAGGGCCGGTAGTGCAGCGCGCTCACGTCAGCAAAGACGTTGTCATGCTTGCGGATGACCGCGAGACACTCGCCTTCATAAGGATGCCCAAGGTGAGCGAGGATGATCTTTACTCCTGGATGTTTGACTGCAACCGGTTCAATCAACCGGGGTAGAGTGAAGGCCAGGGGTGCCTGGGACACAAATGTGGTGCCGGTGTGCAGGAGCACCGGCAGGCCATGCTTTTCCGCGTAGTTCCACAATGGATCAAGCACCGGATCGTCAGGTGAAAAGCCGGCATACATCGGCAGCAATTTGATGCCTCGAAGTCCCAGCTCCTGATGGCCAAATTCCATCTCGCGCTGCCAGCCGTCCTGAGTGGGGTCAACGGAGAGGAAACCAATGAGCTTGTCCGGCTGCGCTGCCACATAGTCCGCCACCCAGCGGTCGTCCACCCACAGGCCGCTGAGCCTGGCCTTGCCGCCGAAGACAAGGGTTTTCGCCGTATCAGCCGCCGAGGCGGCATAATCTTCGTAGCGAACCGTGAGATCCACAGGCTGCCCGGCACGTGCCCGCTGCGCCTGGCGCATGAAATCTTCGCTGAAACCCTGGGGGAATTCCCAGGCGTGGCTGTGAACATCGATAATCATGAGTGGGCGGCGGAGAGAAGTTCATCAAACCAACGGTCCACCAGAGCCCGACTTTCGTCGCTCAGGGTATAACCCACAGGACCGCGCACCAGGCTGTTTTTGAAGACGCCCTGCCGCACCAAGAGATGCTTCTCAACGGCCAGGTAGGCATCCAGGGTGGTCTGCAGTCCGACGAGCCGTGCGAGCGGCTCATGAATCTGCCGCGCCAGCGCCTGATCGCCGCGCTTAAGCGCCCGCCACAGCGGGTCGATGCCACGAATCAAATCCGCTCCCGGCATGGTGCCGGCCAAACCGTGCGGGAAGGTCTCGATCAGGGCCACGCCGCCGCTGCCTTCGAAACACTGTGCCCGAAGGCCGGAGGCGGCACGCAGTTCGGCCAGCCGCTCAGCCAGCGGCGGCGCTTCGGGTTTGAACATCACCCGCTCCGGCCCAAACTCGTCCATGAGCCGGACTTGCAGTGCGATGCTCAGCGGCCTGCCGACGTAGCCGCTGGCATCCTGGACGATCAGCGGGATCGACACGGCCCGCACCAGCCTGCGGTAATACTCCGCGATAGTCTCCTCATCCAGCACCACGCCGATGGGGGGGATCGCCATGAGCATCGTCGCGCCCGCCGCTTCCGCGTGGCGCGAGTGCCGTTCGGCCACTTTCGTGGATTCCGCGCCTACGCTGATCACCGTCGAGCCGCGCCCTTGTGCCGCCTTGCAAACAAAGGTCGCCATTTCATCGCGCTCATCACTCGCCAGCCGCAAGGTCTCCGAAACCATGGCCATCACCACGCCGTCCGCACCGTGATCGAAGAGCCAGTGCAGTTCCCGCTCGAGGGTGTGGAAATCTATGGATTCATCAGGGTGGTAGGGCGTCTGGAAGACAGGGAGGAGCATGGGGGAGTGGGGGTGAGAAGTGCGAAGGAGGCCGGGAAGAGCAAATTTTGCCAGTCGCGCGGCAATCACAATAGCACGATTGTTTACGTCGAATCTTTGCGTTAAAGTGGCGCATGATCTTCCGTCGATCGATTCTCCTGCTCGTCGCAGTCTCCTCCTGCGTCGTCTTCGCCGTGGCTCAAACCGCGCCGGACGCCAAGACTGAGGCACCCGAGGGTCCCCCGCCGCCCCCGATGTCAGAAGCGGAGAAAGCGAAGGTGCTGGAAAAGGTGCAGCAGATGAAGAAAGATTTCGAACGCATGCGTCGCGAGGTCACGGCCAGCGCCCTCACACGCTTTGAAGGTGCTTCCGGCAGCGAAGGTGCAGCGCTGGAGTTCTACCTGAACTGCGAGAAGATCATCAAGGATCGCTCGCCCGACATCGCCCCCCCCGAGCAGGATGCCAAGAACGCCAAAGCTGCGCAGGCGAAGCTCAAACAGCAGATTGACACCTTCCAGGCTGCACCCGGACGGGCCACCGTGCTGAAGACACAGCTGGAGTATCTGGTCCTGACGATCGAGGCCCCTGGGATGAAGGACCGCGGCGCACTGGTGTCGAAGGTGCGCGACATGGTGGGCAAGGCAATGAACGTGGTAAAGACGTATGCCGCTCCCAATGTCGATCCCATCAAGACGGTGGCACCCATCGTTAACAGCAAGGGCAGGCAACGAATGCCCACCACCCAGTATCGCGACAAGGCGGAAGAGCGCGCCCGGCGTGACATCGACAAGACCATGAAGCAAGGCGTCCTGGGCACGGTTTTTGCCGAGGCCTACAACTTGAGCAATTACTTCAAACCAGCCGACAACTGGAGTGATTCACCACTGGACCTTGGGGCCATCTACACCGGCTTAGTGGTGCCATGGTATCACGAAAACAAGCGCGGGGACCTCAACATGGTCTGGGACGAGTATCTGGGCCATTCGCTGGCCCTGCATCGCTGCGAACAGGACGATTCGGCCTTCGCTGACTGGGGCGTCACCGGCTATAAAAGCCTGGTGTGGAAAAAGTGGCTCGACCTCCTGCAGTGGGGCATGAACCGCTCCCTGGCACTGGATGAACTCGGCAAGATGGTGAAGGAAAACCCCTCCCACCCGGACGTGGAGAGCTGGGTGAACGACCTCGCCCGCGTGGCTGGAGGGATCAGCCTCCCGCACGTGCCCCAGCCCACGGAATCCACCGTGGAAGCAACGAATGCCGAAGCGGCGAAGTGACGGAAATCACGCCCGCACCGCCCATCGCAGTTTAGCGGACGCCGCGCGGGGGTTGGCGCGCACTTCCATGCTGGAAGGCCGGGTCACCTCTTCACTGACGTCACGGTAAAGGCCCTCGCGCAGCCCTGCCTGGAAGGCCTTTTTCACCCGCCGATCCTCACCGCTGTGAAAGGTCAGCACTGCGACCCGACCGCCTGCCACCATGCAGTGGGGCAGGTCGCGCAGCCAGGCCTCGAGCACCGTGAACTCCTCGTTCACGGCAATACGCAGGGCCTGAAACACCCGGCGGATGGTGGCTTCCTTCTGTTCCTCCTCCAACGCATATGGCAGAGCCATACGCACCGTTTTCGCAAGCTGCGTCGTGCTCATGAAAGCGCGTTGGGCAAGCGCCTTGGCCAGCATGCCCGCACGCGGTTCATCGGAGTTTTCCGCGAGCAGCTCGCTCAGCTTTTCCTCGCTCATTTTCACGAGCAACTCACTCGCCGGCACACCGCGCTGAGGATTCATGCGCATATCGAGCGGCCCCTCGTGCTTGAAACTGAAGCCGCGCGCAGGGTTGTCAATCTGCATGGAGGACACCCCGAGATCCGCAAGGATCACGTCTGCCCCCTCGTGCCAGCCCTGCTCCGCCAATACGCGGCGCATTCCCGCAAAATTGATCCGTTGGACGATCAACGTGGCTTCAGGGAATCCTAGTTCGCGCAGGCGGGCGGCAGTCTTCTCGATCTCAATGGGGTCCTGATCCAGGCCCAGCAGGCAACCATCCGGCTGCACGGCCTTGAGCAGTTCAGCGGCGTGCCCCCCATGGCCCAGGGTGCAATCCAGGGCGCGGTCACCCGCCTTCGGCGCGAGCACCTCCATGATTTCGCCCACCATGATCGGCACGTGCTGCCCGGCCGGAGTCTTGCCGCTGGCGCGCACCTTTGCCACCGTCTCAGGATGCAGCGCAGGATTCAATTCCTTGTACTTGTCTTCAAATTTGCGCGGGTTCTTGCCCTGATAGCGGGGGCGGCGCTTGTGGGGTTCCGATGATCCGGCTTCAGGTAAGTTCACAGTTCGTTGTATTTGGCGTTGGACCCGTGCGCCTTGTGGACGGGGTAGCGGTGTTCGTTCTTGGCGATCTTGGCGAGCATCGCCTCCTCCAATGAAATACCAAGGTTGTGGGCGAACTCAAACAGGAGAATGCCCACGTCCGCCACCTCCTCGGCCAGGTAGTCGTGCTTGGCCACCGCCACCTCCTCCGCCTGCTCCTTCGTCTTCCAGACAAAGGGCTGCATGAGTTCCCCTGCCTCCGCCGCAATGGCGACCGCAAGGTCCTTCGGGTTGTGATATTGCATCCAATCCCGCGCGTCGCGAAAGGCGCAGATGCGGGCAGTGATCTCTTCAATGGTCATGGGGCGCACAATGCGGGTCGTGGCACTGGCGGCAAGGCGAATCCCAACTATCGTGTCCAACTATGACCGTGGGCGAAAAACAGGCGCAGCTCATCGAAGATCTGCTCATCATCGAAGACGTGCAGGAGAGATTGAGCGCCGTGGTGTCGCGCGCTGCCAGGCGCGCGCTGCCACCAGAGCAGCGTGCGGACGAGCACCGCGTGGCCGGCTGCGTGTCCAGCGTATGGCTGGTGCCGGAAATGCGCGAGGGACGCTGCCATTTTGCCTTTGATGCCGATTCCCCAATGGTGAAGGGGCTGGTGGGACTGCTGTGTGAAGTCTATGAAGGCGGCGAGGCAGCCGACGTCGTGGACACCGAGCCCGTGCTCTGGCATCAGCTTGGCTTCCTTAAACTTCTGTCTCCCACACGGGTCAACGGACTGGCCGCCGTGCGGGCACGGATCAAGAGCTTCGCCCACCATGCACCTGTTTGATGCCCACAACCATCTGCAGGACGGGCGGCTCGATGCCCACCGCGAACGCATCGTGGAGGAACTGCCCAGAATCGGGCTTACGCGTGCGGTGGTGGCCGGATCGAGCGAAGAAGACTGGGAAAACGTTGCGATGCTGGCCCGGAAGCATCCCTGGGTGCTGCCTTCGTTCGGCGTCCACCCGTGGTATGTGAAAGAGTGTTCCGCTGGCTGGCGAGAGACGCTGGAACATTATTTGTCGGCCTTCCCCGAAGCTGGTGTCGGCGAGATCGGACTGGATCGCTGGATCGAGAACCCTGATGTCGACCTGCAAGTGCGGCTGTTCGGCGAGCATCTCGCCATCGCCGCCCGCGACAACCGGCCTGCCACCATCCACTGCCTGCGCGCCTGGGGATTGCTTAAAGAAACATTGCGATCATCGCCGCGCCCGGAGCGTGGGTTCCTGCTGCACTCCTACGGCGGTCCTGTGGAGATGGTGCCCAGCTTCGTCAAGCTAGGCGCATTTTTCTCCCTCTCTCCCTACTTTCTCCATGAGCGCAAGGCGCACCAGCTCGTCACTTTTTGCAGCGTGCCGGTTGATCGCCTGCTGCTGGAGACTGATGCGCCGGACATGTGGCCGCCCGACAAAATCAATCCGCATCCGCTTCGCGATGCCGACGGCAACCCCCTCAACGATCCGGCTAACATTGATCTGATGTATCGAGAGACAGCAAAACTTCGGGGCATTGCCGTGGAAGAACTGGCGGCGCAGTTGGAGCAGAATTTCGCGCACCTGTTTTGCCGCTGAGCATCCATACGAGCGCTGAACAGGTGAACAGGCAGGCATCCTTTGCGAGCCCGCCAAAAGGATCATACAGTGCCGGCGGATAGTTGCCGATGACAAGCACCATCAACACCAGCACCGAGACAGTGGCCACGATTTGCGCGAGCTTCTCAAGCCAGCCGCTCATGATCACAAGACCTGCAATGATCATCGCAATGCCCAGCACGTGTAAAGTCGCCTCAGGTGATTCCCACCACCAGCCCGAGCTTTGCACCATGCAGATCTGGCGGTCCGACACATGCAGTATTTTGGGCACCAAACCTTCATAGATCCAGACGAATCCAACCGAGCAACGGGCGGCGATTTTAAGTGTGTGAAGCCGGGTGACTGAGATGGTCGTGTTCATAACTTTGAAGGGTAAAAGTGGTCAGGCCAGACGGGGGTGCCCCATCCAGATGTCATTGAATCCTGGCGCATAGTGCGCACCGATAAAGCGGGCAGCGCGATGCCAGCCACCGTTGAGGGCTGAGAGCGAGTTCTCGTGAATCGTGGCATTTACCGCCGTATGACGCCAGGCGGGGTGCCACACGCGAAACCGGCGAGGCAGGCCCAGGATGCTGGTAAAGGCCGTGTAGCGCTCCAGCAGGAATTCCGCCAGGCTGCCGGACTCAGCCGTGTCCAAGGTTGCCGTGGCCACCGGTTGCGCACTGTAACGCAAGGCGCAGCCCGAATCAGTGTCGGTGACACGGCCGGTCATTCCGGGGGCCGAATCATGACAATAGCTGGCAGAAGCGTGGCGATACGGGAGCCCAAACACCACAGGGCCCAGCAGGACACTGAGTTTGTTAGGAAGCCACTCTGCCAGGAAGTAAATGCCGGGCTCGCCCTTGTGTGTCACATAGGTGCGCAGGTTGAGAAACTCGTGCGTGGCAATGGGCTTCAGCGGCCAAGCCGTCCATTTGCCGCCACGGCTGGGCCGCATGTGGCGCATGGTGAAAGCCACGAAACTCACGTATGCCATGCCCTCGTGCAGATCGAGAGGGAAAGGCACAAACGGTTGCAGTACTTCGGGCTTCACGGCGTAGTGGAGAAAGACGGCATCAGCCCAGTCAGCCAGAAACAAAGGCTCGAAGCGCTCTTCGAGCATGCGCTCCCGGGCGTTGGCACTGATGTTCGTTTTCATTTTTGGAAGGCGGCAATGAAGTAGATGGCGGTGAACGCTCCATAGCCCAGGAAGAGCGCCCAATGGGCGATGGTCTTGTCGAACAGGCCGCGCCAGTGCGAGGAACTGTAGTGCGTCCACTGCATCACACAGCGGACACCCCAAAAAAGACCGACGCAGAATGAGAACCAGCGCATCATGGCGTGCGGCGGCTGTGCGATGTCGGTCGCGAAGACCCAGGTGATCAGGCCAAAGATCCCGCAGGTGAGTCCAATGAACACGGTGTGAATCCAGAATACTTCCCGCACTAAGAGCGGCATGCGATGAATCGCTTCCCTCCAGTCAAGCAGTCGTGGAAGCATGGGGCCGACGATGGCGATGAAGAGCTGGCCTGCGGCGGCCAGCCGCAGCAGCATGTCGAGATGTTGATGGATGATATTCATGGTGTCAGCGGAGTGTCGTTAGTTGAAAAATATCGTTCAGGGCTTCAGGCAAAATGGGGTGCCGGAAGGTGAACCCCTCCGCTAGCAGGCGACCCGGCACGCCGCGCCGGCCAGTGAGGGCCAGCACAGGTTCGGTGCGCATGAAAAAGCAGCCGATGGGCAGCGCCCAGGCGGGAGTGGGCGGGCTCCATGGACGGCGCATCACCCGGCGCAGTTCACGCATGAACTCCTCATTGGTCACCGGGTTCTGACCCGTCGCGTTGTAGCAGCCTGTCATGGTGGGATCATCCACCGCTCGAAGGAAGAGGCGCAGCATGTCGTCTTGGTGAATCCAACTGATGTACTGCCTGCCACTCCCAACCCTGCCGCCAAGGAACCACCGGGTGAGCATCTCCAGGAACCGCAGCGCACCACCGCTCATACCTAACACAAAGCTGATGCGTAACCAGACGCGCCGGGTGGCGGGCGTGGGTGAATCAGCAAAGGCCTGCTCCCAGCGCAAGCAGGTCTCCACCGGAATTCCCTGCCCTGCCGGCGCGTCGTCGTCGCAAACACGATCCCCGGCATCGCCATAGATGGCCAGCGAACCGGTCTGCACCCATACAGCCGGTGGGTTTGCGCAGCGTCGAATGGCATCGCCGATCACATGGACCGAGTCCACACGCGAGGCATTGATCTCGCGGAGCGCTTCAGGCGTGTAGCGGCAGCTGACGTTCTTGCCTGCCAGGTTGATGACCGCATGTGCGCCTTCCAGTTCCAGCACCCACGGGCCGAGGGTTCGACCATCCCAGTGTACGCCACGTGCCGGAGAATAATCCGCGCCGGGACGCCGTGTCAGGATAACGACATCGTCGCCGCGATCCGCCAAGGCCTTGGCGAGCTGCCGCCCCAAAAAACCGCTGCCACCGGCAAGAATGATGCGTCTTGGTTTCATGGTTTCAACGAAGGGCCGTCCAGCCATAGACGACGGTGAAGAAGACAAAGGCCGCCGTAAGTGTGTGATATCCGAGCTTGCGCCAGCCACTGGTAAGGAAAGGCCCTGCATCGAAAACGAAGCACTGCACGGCCAGCCGGGCTGCCCAAAACACCGCAATGAACCCGGCCACCGCACGAGCGAGGGGCTGGCCGTCTGCCAACTCCCGCACATGCATCATGGTGATCACTCCGAATCCTAGAATGGTCAGCACGATGAACACGCCATAGACCCAGAAGAGCCTGCGGAGGAATGGATGCAGTTGTGCAAGCTCGTGCTTCCAATCAAGAATGGCGGGCACCTGCACGCTGGCGAGGAGAATGCCGAACTGACCGGCGCCCGCGAGTTGAATCAGGTAGTATTGTGTGTTCATGGCAGGGCTCCGATGGCTTGGAAAAATGGGTGGCAGACGTTCATCACGAAGGGTGTGTGAAACAGCAATGGTAGAGGCGCGAGGAGGATGGCCAGGGCGCGCAGTCTCCAGAAGAGAGTGGATTTGATCGGGCAGCCCCGCTCCAGCGACATCGCGAAGGCCTGCAGCGCGAAGTAAAGAGTGGGGCCTCCGAAGCCTGCTCGCGCCGGCACTGATATGACCAGTTCGTGGGCAACTCCCGAAGCGATGAAGACGGCCCACATCCCCGCCACCGCGCCAAAGCGGCGGGTAACAGGCTTGAACAGGATTGCATGGGCCACGTCGCGGAAGGCGTTATTCCAGCGCCTGCCCCAGAACTCGGTGACCGAACCAGCCAGCAGAGGCGCCTCCATGAGGGGTGCGACATCCCTGCCCAGGCTGCGCCACCAAGCGGCCAGCAAAGTGAAGACACCGCAATGCAGGGCGAGGACGAATCCGATCATCGCCACCCAGGTGCCGGCAAACGACGATGGCACCCGGCGTGCGGCGATGAAAATCAACGCCAGACCGATGCCAAAATTGAACATACCGCTCAGCACCAGGCGCCGGTGCGCCTTAACACCGCGGTTGAAGGCCTGCGCATCCAGGCCAGGCCAGAAGAGGGTGAAAGCGAGGACACTGTGATCAGGCAGCACCACGGCCTTGGCAGCGAAGAACAGCGCCGCGCAGAACAGCCACATTTGGCGCCATTCAGGCCAAGGGAAAGCCATGCCTACACAAGCCAGGGCGAACCCCAAAGTCAGCACACCAAAGGCTGGCAACTGGCTGGCGCCGTGCTCGTCGCGATGCTCCTTGGTAAGCCGGCGCGTGCAGGGAGGCCTAACGGTTTTCTTGTTGGCGGTCATATCGGTTATTTCGGTTATTTCAGAAATCCAAGGTCAAAAAAATGGACCTCACCCCATGCCGATGAGCTTGAAGAGTTTGCCGCCCATTTTCACGGCCTTGAGCAGGATGTTCGAGGGAACTTTCTGCATCTGTTCAATCCAGCCGTTGCCCATTTCGAAAAACTCCAGCATGTCCTTCAGACGCTCCCTTGTCACCGCATCGGCGCCGTCCCGGGTCTTGTCCATCTCCTCCACGGCTTCACGCAGCAACTTGAGCGTGGGGTCAATTTCCCGGCGTTTGCGCTCGGCCAGGATCACCCGGAACATCTCAAAGACGTCCTTCATGCTTTCGAAATGATCGCGCCGGTCACCCATGATGTGGACCATGCGCACGACGCCCCAATTTTGCAGCTCTTTCAGCGACGTGCTGACGTTTGACCTGGCCAGCTCGAGGGTCTCGCAGACGTCCTCGGCATTGAGCGGCTTCTCCGCGAGGTAGAGCAGCGCGTGAATCTGCGCCATGGTGCGATTGATGCCCCAGCGCGTGCCGAGTTCCCCCCAGTGGAGAATGTACTTGCGGGCGATGGTCGATAGTTCCGTCATAACGTTTGTTTCTGTCTAAACAGAAACTACCGAAACAACGAAGGTTGGCAAGAAATCTTTTGTGTGCTGCTTTGGAGCCCTCGCTCGCTTCTTTGAAGCCATACCTGTCGGGCGACCTTCACGCCCGAGTTCTCATTCTCCGATGGACCGCGCCTCCAGCGCCAGCAACCGGCTCTTCCTTTCGAGCCCGCCCGCGTAGCCCGTAAGCGAGCCGTTGGCACCGATGACGCGGTGACAGGGAACGATGATCGAAAGGCGATTGCAGGCGTTTGCGAGGGCGACGGCTCTTGTGGCGGTGGGCTTGCCAATGCGCTGCGCGAGCCTGGCATAAGTGATCGTTTCGCCGCGCGGAATGGTTTGCAGCGCGCGCCACACGCTTTGTTGGAATGGCGTGCCAGCAAATTCCAACGACACATCGAAGCCGGCAGGACTACCTTTGAAGTATTCGTCAAGCTGCTGCCGCACCTGACTGAAGGGAGCTTCGCTGGCGATGCTCTCCAGCGGAACGGGCGGCTGGCGCTTTTGGCCGACGAAGTATAGTCCACGAAGGTGCGTGGCGGTGCCAATGAGCAGGATAGGCCCGAGCGGGCTTCCACAGATGGTGTGGTACAGTGTGTTCATAATTTGGAGGGCTTTCCCAGCCAGAGGTGCAAGGCCGCATAGGACCGCCAGGGGCGCCAGGCTTCGGCCAGGGCCAGGACTTCGCGCTCGCCGGGCATGCTGTCAGTCGCAAGGGCCTTGCGCAGCCCGAGGTCTCCGGCGGGAAAGGCGTCCGGGTGGCGCATGGCGCGCATGGCCACGTACTGCGCGGTCCATTCACCAATGCCGGGCAGGGCTTTCAGGGCGGCCATTGCAGCCGGCACATCACCGGCCGGCACCAAGGCCAGCGTGCCGCCGGCCATGGCTTTGGCCACATGGAGCAATGATTCCGCGCGCTTGCCTGGCATGCCAATGCGAGCGAGGTCGTCAATGCTGGCAGCCGCGACGGCTTCGGCAGTGGCTGTCGTGAGGCGAAGCTCCGGCCAGGGTGTGGAGAGGCGCTCTCCAAACCGCTGCGCCAGACGGCCCATCAAGGTGTTAGCTCCGGCGACGCTGACCTGCTGCCCGAGAATGGTGCGGCTCGCGAGTTCAAAAGGTGCCCAGGCGCCTGGCACACGCAGCCCAGGGCGTGCGCTGACAAAGGGTTGAAGAACCGGGTCCGCCCCCAGCACGGCGTCAATCGCCTGTGGATGGGCATCCAGATCGCAGAGCTGGCGCACACGCGCCAGCACCTCGCCCAGCACGGGAGCAAGGGACGCAGGCAGGGTCGCGGTGAGGGTGTTTGGCCGATCACCCAGGCCCAGCCGGATCCAGCCCGCATGCGGGCCGAAGCGGATCGTGCGCAAGTACTCACTGCCCTCGACGGCATCCATTCCGGGCGTGAGGCGATAGCGCAGGTATGCCAGGAGTGCGGGCCAATGCAGCGGTGGACGAAAGTCCAGGCGCAGTGAAACAGTGTCGTCGCCTGCCAACCGGCTGCTGCGCAACGCGGTGGGTGCCAGGCGATAGCGTTGCTTGAACAGAGCGTTGAACCGCCGCACGCTGCGAAAGCCCGCGCTGAAGGCAAGGTCAGTCACCGGCAGGTCTGTGTCCTGAAGCAGTTGCTTGGCAAACAGGAGCCGCCGGGTTTGCAGCATGCTCACGGGCGACTGGCCGCATTCCTGAAGAAACAGGCGGCGCAGATGCCGCTCGCTGAAGCCGGACATGGCGACCAGATCCGCGACGCCGGCATCCATCGCCCCATGGGCTTGCAACCGCTGCATGAGGCTGCTCACCACACCGCCCTGGCCGGCCACCTGCGGTGCGAGTTCCGGCCGGCAGCGCAGACAGGGCCTGAAGCCCGCCTGCTCCGCCAATGAGGCAGACTCGTAGAACTGGCAGTTCTCCCTCTTCGGCGTGCGGGTGGGGCAGATGGGCCGGCAATAGATGCCGGTGGTGGTCACGCCGGTGAAGAACATGCCATCGAAGCGCGCATCGCGAGATCGCAGGGCGCGGTAGCGGGCATCGTCATCGGCTTGAACAGGCATGGCTCACATCTTATGCAGATGTGAGCCATGCGCTCGCCGTTTTCGGCCATGAGTTGTTGAAGGTTTTACAACAGCCTCGCCCCTGCCTCTGCGAGCGGGCTGCGCTCGCCCTTGAGCAAGGGCACGTGCGCGGCGCAGGCCTGGCCGCGCATGCGCTGGCGTGTATAGACGAGGCCGTTGCTGCGGCTGTCCACGTAGGGGTTGTCGATCTGCGCCGGATCGCCGATGAGGACGAGCTTGCTGCCGCGCGACATGCGGGTGACCACGGTCTTGGCCTCAAGTGGCGTCAGTTGCTGGGCTTCATCCAGCACGAAGAAACGGTCAGGAATGCTGCGCCCGCGAATGTAGCAAAGGGCTTCAATTTCCAGCACGCCGCTTTGAATCAGGCTGTCGTAGGGTGTGGCGGGCTGGCCATTGATGCCCTGAGACGGGGTGTCGGGGCCTTGGAATTTGTTCTTTTTACGCTGCGGCCCCTGCGTGCTTGCGACGGGGCGCATGAGCAGTTCCAAGGCATCATACACCGGCTGCAACCAGGGGCGCATCTTGTCCTGCAAGGAGCCTGGCAGGAAGCCGACGGTCTGCCCCATCGCCACGATGGGGCGGCTGATGGTGAGTCCATTGTATACGTGGCCGAACACCTGGCTGAGACCAGCGGCGGCGGCGAGCAGGGTCTTGCCAGTGCCCGCCTGACCATAGCAGGTCACCAGGGTGATGTCCGGATTGAGCAGGGCATCCAGATAGCAGGCCTGCCCCAGGTTCATGCTCTTGATGGCGCGCCCGCTTTGAATGCGTATGTGGTCAGGCACCAGCAATTTCACCAAGCCGCCCTGCGGATGCAGGCGCGCAGGCATGGTCTGTTTTTCACCCGCCACCAGCAGGACGTACTCGTTGACTGCAAACGGGGCCAGCCGGACCGCTTCGAGATCAAGCGTCCCGGTGCTGGCAAACCGTTGCAGCTCGTGCGCGCTGATTTCGATGCGCCCGAGATCGAAGTTCGACACTTCGCGGGCTTCCACCTTGTCGTTCAGGTAGTCTTCGCAGGCAATGCCCACGGCGCGGGCCTTGAGCTGCATGTTGAGATCCTTGGTGATCAGGATGACCGGGGTCTTGGAGTGCTCGCGCAACCACAGCGTGCAGGCCATGATGCGATGGTCCATTTTTTCCAGGCCGGGGAAGACATTCTGAAAGCGCTTCAGTGCCGGGCCCTTGTCCGCCGCGGGATCATAGATGACCAGTCGCACGGTACCGCCACCGGCATTGGGCACACCGGTGGTGATCTGCGCCGAGTGCTCGCTGAAGAACTTCGTCAACGCCCTGTGCACCTCGCGGGCATTGGCGCCGCGCTCGGTGGGCTCGCCCTTGAAACGGTCCATTTCGCTGAGCACATCGACCGGAATGCAGACGTGGTTGTCGGCAAAGCGATTGAGGCAGCCCGGATCATGCAGCAGCACATTGGTGTCGAGCACGAAAGTTTTCACCGTCGCATCAACGCCTGAACCAGCGGCTTTGGCGCCACGCCTGGACTTGGGTTTATTGGTGGGAGGCGGGGAAACTGGAGAGGACTCGGGATCTGTGCGGGATTCAGCAGGGCCTGCGAATTGCGGGAGGAAGGGAAGCGCGGAAAGTGAATCTCGGTCCATGGGGGGTGGGGTTAGATTTGCCGCAGTGGCGGACGACGGTCAAGCAGCCGTCTGCTTGATAAAGCAGTGAATGAGCCATGCCTGGGCTGTTCTGCTGATCGTTGAATTTGCAAAATCATCGGTAGAGTCTCAAAAATCAGACACCGGAGCAAGCTCTGTTTGGTGACTATTCGCACATCAAGGCGCTCTACAAGCCCTTCCGCACATGCTGTCGCGCCCGGAATTCCGCAGGCCCGCAGCCGACCTGCCGGGTGAAGACACGGCTGAAGTAGTGGCGGTTAGGGAAGCCGAAGGTACTGGCGATTTGATCAATGGACTTGTCCGTCAAGGCAAGGGCTTCGCGGGCCAGGCGGATGCGCGCAGCGGCCACATAGGCGGCCGGGGTCTGCCCGGTGTGCTCGCGGAACCAGCGGATGAACTTTTCAACCCCCATCCCCACGCGGCGGGCGAGCACGGCATTGGCGAACTCGTCATGGGGCGCACTGTGAATGGCGGCGAGCAGAGCTATCAAGGGCTCCGGCAGCCGGTGTGAAAGCTCGACATCCACCCGGCTGAAGGCCACATGCAGCAGTGCAGCGGCCACGTGGTAAAGGCGCTGGTCGCGGAGATCGGAGGCCGCGCCCTGATGCAATGCAATACCGTCCTTGAGCAAAGCCTGAAGGGCATCGTCGACGGCAATGACCAAGGGCGCCACCAGTTCGGTATGACTGTGCCGGGTCACCGTGAAGTGAATCCAAAAATGGGAGGTGGGAACGGGACCGCAGCAGTCGAACACCGTGTTGGCAGGAATCAACACGACCTGCCCAGGTGTCAGTGGTATTTTGTGCCCTTGGTGGCGGATGAAGCAGCCGGGCTTCGGGTTGTGGTAAAAGCGCCAGAACGGGCTGTCCACCCCCTCATGATTCCAGCCGTCAAGCGCGGGACGGAATCCCGTTTCATGAATCAGGAAGGAGGCAAAGCCCGACTGGGCCAACGCGGCCAGATTGACCCCGACCGGAGTGGTGAAGTTCAGGTATCGACGGCGCGTGGACACGGAGATGCTCCTCTCAAAGCCCCGCCGCCAGCCGGAGCCGGCGCATGTCGGTGGCGTTGGTGCTGAAGGTGCCGTACTCGGTGATCAGCTCGGTGATGAGCCTGCCGGGCGTGACATCGAAGCCGTCGTTACGCGCTTCGGTGCCCTCGGGACAGATCAGCACCTCCTCGCGCACACCCTTGGCATTCAAGCCGGTGACGTGGGTCACTTCGCGGCCGCTGCGCTGTTCGATGGGGATGTCCTTGATGCCGTTGCGAATGGTCCAGTCAATGGTGCTGGTGGGCAGCGCCACATAGAACGGCACATGGTGGGTTTTGCAGACGAGCGCCTTCAAATAGGTGCCGATCTTGTTGGCCACATCGCCGTTCGCCGCCACACGGTCCGCACCGACGATGCAGAGATCGACCATGCCACGCTGGACGAGGTGGCCGGCTTCATTGTCAACGATCAGCGTGTGGGGGATGCCGTGCTGTTTCAGTTCCCAGGCGGTCAGGGATGCTCCCTGCCCGCGCGGGCGGGTTTCGCTGACCCAGACATGCACCTTCATGCCTCCCTCGTAGGCTTGGTAGATGGGAGAAATGGCAGTACCCCAGTCCACACAAGCCAGCCAGCCGGCATTGCAGTGGGTGAGCACGTTAAGGGTGTCCCCCCCCTGCTTGTCGGCGAAGACTTCGCGGCACACCCGCTGCCCGTGGCCGCCGATGGCGGCATTGGTTTTCACATCCTGTTCGGCAATCTGCCCGGCTTCCTGCCATGCAGCGTCCGCGCGCTGGCCGGGCTCAAGCCCTTGGAGCACTGCGCGCACACGATCCAGGGCCCAGCGCAGGTTCACCGCAGTAGGCCGCGTGGCGAACAGGGCTTGGTAGGCGGCATCCAGGCCGGCATCGGAAGGGTCTTCGCTCATCGCCAAGGCATAGCCATAGGCGGCGGTGGCTCCTATCAAAGGCGCACCGCGCACTTGCATGGCCTGGATGGCGTGGGCGGCCTCCGCCAGAGTCGCCAGCGTGAGCCAGGTCAGCTGATGCGGAAGCACGGTCTGATCAATGATGCGCACGGCTCGGCGCTCGCTAAGGGCTTCAATGGCGCGGCGGTGTTGGCCTTCAATCTTCATGGGCGGACGATAGTGATGTCGTGCAGCGACGAAAAAAAAGGGTGCTGCACCCCCTTCGTCTCGCGGTTGCCGGGCCGAATGGCAAGCGCCGTTTGCATGCCTGCCGCCCGCGCGGCGTCCAGTTCTTCCCCTACATCACTCAAAAACAGGGTGTCCTGAGGGACAAACCCGGCATCCGCGGCGATGGCCGCATAGCTGGTGGAATCACGCTTCGGGCCCGTTGTCGTGTCATAAAATCCCGAAAGCAGGGGGGCCAGGTCGCCAGCCCCCGTGTGGGCGAAAAAGAGTTTCTGGGCGTGGACGCTGCCGGACGAATAGATCCGCAATTGCACACCTGACGCCTGCCATTGGCGCAAAGCACCCTCCACATCGTCGAACAAGGTCGCCTGCAATTCGCCGTTTTTGAAGCCCCCTTCCCAAATGAGCCCTTGAAGCTGTTTCAGGCCGGTGAGCTTCGCATCGGCATCCATCAGCCTATGTATTTCGGCCACCAGCCACGCAATTGTGGCGGGCGAAGGCATGGGAAACGGACACCAAGCCGCCACCGAGGCATGGCCGGCATCAACGGCCATCTGGCGCAAGGCCGCCCCCGTTGAGGAGAGCTTCGCATTCCTTTCCAAAAAGGCCCCTGCCCGCTGCCTGGCAAAGGGAAACATCACCTCATGCACAAAGGCCAGCGGAGAGACCGTGCCCTCCACATCCATCAGGATCATGCCTCCGCCAAAGGTGATCATGCCACGCGGATCGCCTGCTCGATGCGGCGACCCTTGCCGCGCACATAGCTGGGGCCGAGGCACAGCGGCTGGTATTCGCTGGCGATGGGGCTCTGGGTGTAAACTGGGGTCCAGCCCGCCTTGTCGCGGAACAACCGGATCGCCCGGATGCGCCGGTCCGCGCACAGCTCGAACCAATGCTTCGTGCCAGCCGGCACATTGATCAAATCACCTTCCTCCACCTCGATGGCAAACACCGGTCCGCTCGCGGGATGAATATGAAACACTCCGCGCCCGTTCAGGATGAAGCGCACTTCATCCTCTTCGTGGGTGTGCTCCTGGCTGAAGCGGTCCAGCATCGCCTGCAGGCCCGGTATATCGGGGGTCACGTCGATCACATCGGCGGTGAGGTAACCGCCGCGCTCCTTCAATTCATTGATCTCGGGGGCGTAGGCGACCAGAATCTCGTCTGCCGTGGCAGGCTCAGGGAGGCGGCCGGCCACCGGCCAGTTCTCATACCAAATGCCGGCGGGAGCGAGGTAAGCGCGGATTTCGCCGACCTCCGTGAGGGCGCAGTTCTCTTCAGGAATGCGGACAATGGCCATGAAAAGATGCGTTGCTCTGGCTCAGGCCGAAAGCAAACGCCGTTGTGTGACGACTTCGAAAAGGAACTCGAACACCTCCACCTGGCGGCGCGCCCCGGCGAGGTCCGCTGCCCAGGTGTAGAGTCCGTGTCCGGCGATGAGAAAGCCGTGCCGCAAAGGCTGCACGGGATCGAGCAAACGCCCCTCCACCAGCGCTGCCAGCGCCGCGATGTCCTGGGTGTTTGGGAAGATTTCTATTTCAATGCTCGCGTCGTGAGTGGTAATGCCCTCCAGTCCTTTCAACATTTCGTAGCCACTGATCGTCACCCTGCCCTCGGCCAGATGACGTTCGGACAGGACTGTGCCAAACACTGAATGCGTGTGCAGCACCGCACCCGCACCCGCACCCGCCGACCTCGCCAGAACTACATGCAACAAGGTCTCAGCCGAGGGCTTCGGATGCCCGGCATGCAAGGCGCGCCCGTCGTCACCCACCAGTACGAAATGATCAGGCTCCAGCCGTCCTTTGTCGAAACCGCTGCCGGTGAGCAGGAGCGTGAGCGGATCGCGTTCGACGGTAACGCTGTAGTTGCTGCTGGTTCCGAGAGACCAGCCGCGCCGCCAAAAATCATGCCCGGCATCGATCAAGCCTCGGATTCTCAAGGCGTGGCTCTGACTATTTGCGAATTCTGACATGGCCGCATCTACGAGAAGATGCAGCCTGAGGTCAATTGACAGAGTTGTTGCCTGGCGCAGCCGGCCGCAGCCACTCCCGCCACAAAAAGACATATTTTCGACACGAAAAGGCACGACTGCCATCCGTTATGGATAGGTGCCCCGTGATATAATCCTCGCAATGAATCGACACAACCACATGTCCCGGAAGCTGCCGCCCAGATCGAGGTGGCTTGTGGTTGCGACACTCGTCTTGTCATGCCTCGCACAGGCTGCCTCATTGCCTGCCGATCACGCGCAACGCATGGCGCGCGGACTGGAGTTGTTTCAAAAGGAAGTGAGCGGGCTCTTGAAGCAGAACTGCCTGCGCTGTCACGGCGGTGACAAGACGAAGGGCGATCTCGATCTGACCACCCGTGAGGATGCGTTGCGCGGCGGCAAGGACGGCCCCGTGATCGTACCGTTTGATGCAGCGAGCAGCCTGCTGGTGGATCTCATCAATCACACCAAAGAGCCGCCCATGCCGGACAAGAAGCCCAAGCTCGCATCGGAGGCCATCGCCAAGATCAGCGCCTGGATCAATGACGGCGCACCGTATGCAGAACCTCTCATCGCCGGCAAAAAGCCGAAACGCGACCCTGCCAAAGTGAGCGATGAAGACCGCCAGTGGTGGGCCTTCAAACCCTTGAAGGCGAACTTCGGGTTCACGGTCGATGCGGCCGGAGGTGTCAACCCCATCGATCAATTCCTGCTCGCGAAAGCGAAGGCCTCAGGGTTCACCTTCAACCCGCCCGCCGATACCCGCGCCCTGGTGCGCCGGGTGTATCTCGACCTCACCGGCATCCCGCCGACCCCGGAGGAACTTGACGCCGCCCTCCTGGATCCGTCCTCAACAATCCACAAATTGCTCAACTCACCGCGCTATGGCGAGCGCTGGGCACGGCATTGGCTGGATGTCGCGCGTTTTGCGGAGAGCAGCGGGTTCGAGCACGACTACGACCGCCCCTTTGCGTTCTTCTACCGCGACTTCGTTATCAAGGCCTTGAATCAGGACATGCCGTACGACCAGTTCGTGAAATGGCAGCTCGCGGGTGATGAGTATGAGCCTGCCAATCCCCTCGCCCTGGCGGCCACCGGCTTTCTGGGTGCCGGGGTGTTTCCCACCCAGATCACCGCCAACGAGGTGGAGCGCACCCGTTACGACGCCATGGATGACATGCTCGCGACCACGGGCAGCGCCATGCTGGGCCTCACGGTGGGCTGCGCCCGCTGCCACGATCACAAGTATGATCCCATCCCCACACGCGACTATTACCGCATGCTGAGCACCTTCACCACGACGGTGCGCAGCAACATCGAGGTGGAGACCGAGCCCGAGAAAACCAAGGCGCTGAAGGCCGGGTGGGAACAGCAGCGCGCGAAACTCGCCGCCGCATTGAAGACGGCCGAAACCAGCCTGCTGCCCAGGTTTGATCAAGCGATCGCAAGCGGTTTTCACGACGCCGGCACAGATGCCTGGACCCTGCTTGAGCCCACGGAATTGAAATCGAACGCCAAGGCGACCTTCAAGCCCCTGGGCGATGGTTCGTATCTGGTCGAGGGCGAAAATGCCGCGCACGATGTTTACACCATCACCACCGCTCCCAAGCAAAAGCACATCACTGCGCTACGGCTTGAAACCCTCACCCACCCTTCCATGAAGGGCAACGGTCCCGGTCGCGCGGCCAATGGCAATTTCGGCCTCAGTAAAATCACCGTCAGCACCGCACCCGGCAAGGGAGGCGGCACGAGCGAAGCCAAGATTGCGCGCGCCTTTGCCACGCATGAGCAGAACAAAACCTCGCTCAGTATCGCCGCCGCACTGGACGAGAACCCCGGCTCTGGCTGGGCGGTGGATGGACAGATTGGCAAGGATCAGGCGGCAGTCTTCGTGTTCGACCAGCCCCTTGATCTGCCCGAAGGTGCCAGGCTGACGATCAAGCTCAGCTTCGCAGTCAACACCCAGCACAACATCGGCCGCCCGCGCTTCTCGGTCACCTCCGCAGCAGCCCCAAGACTGGAAGGCGGGGCACTGTCCGCCCCCGTCGCGGCAGCGATGCGCAAGGCCCGCGCAGGCGTCCTCCTGGCCGATGCCGAACATCAGGTTCTGTTCGACTGGTGGAAGCAGCGCGAGCCCGCCTGGATCGCAGAGAACGCGAAACTCGCCGGGCACAAGGCCAAGGAACCGCGCAGTCTGGCCACCATGCTGATCTGCGGCGAAGGCTACCCTCCCCTGGTCATGCATTCCCAGGGCGCGCCGTTTTTTGATGCCACCTACCTCCTCAAACGTGGCAACCCCGACCTGAAGGAGGGCGTGGCCGAACAGGGTTTCCTCCAGGTGCTGTCACGTGCGAATGACACGAAGCCTTGGCACTGGCAGCCGCCGGCGGGCGTGAAGTTTTCCGGTCGCCGGCGGTCGCTCTCGAATTGGATGACGGATGTGGACAATGGTGCTGGCCCCCTGCTTGCGCGGGTCATGGTCAACCGCCTGTGGCAGCATCACTTCGGCACCGGCATTGTCAGCACCCCCTCGGATTTCGGCAGGACCGGGGCGCTGCCCGCCCAGCCTGAGCTGCTCGACTGGCTTGCCGGTGAACTGATTCGCAACGGCTGGAAACTCAAGCCCCTGCACCAGCTGATCATGAGCAGTTCCGCGTACCGCCAGAGCTGTCAGCGCGATCCCGCCAAGGAAGCCGCTGATCCGGCGAACGCGTTGTTCATGCGCCGGGTGCCGCAACGCCTCGAAGCCGAATCCATCCGCGATTCGATGCTCGCCGTCAGCGGTCTGCTCGACGAGACGATGTACGGCCCTGGCACGCGCGATGAGGCGGGCCGGCGCCGCAGCATTTACTTCAACATCAAGCGCAGCCAACTGGTCGGCAGCATGGTCGCCTTCGATGCGCCGGAACCGCTCACGAGCCAGGGCGCGCGACCCACCACTACGGTCACACCCCAGGCACTGATGCTGATGAACAGCCCGCAGGCACGCGCCTGTGCCGAGGCGCTGGCCAGCCGCTCCACCACCAAAGATGGTGACATCACCTCACACATCGCCCGCGTCTATGCCCTCTGTTTTGGCCGTGCGCCAACACTGGATGAAACCGGCGCCTCCCTCGCTTTCATCCAGTCGCAATCCGCCAGCTATGCCGCTGACAAGAAGCCAGACCAAGCCTTCGCTGATTTCTGCCAGGTGCTGCTGGGCTTGAATGAGTTTGTGTATGTGAACTGAGGACCATCCCGATGCCACTCCCCTTCCCTTCTCCATCTTCCCGCCGCGAGATCCTGCAACGCGCCGGGGGCGGCTTCGGCATGCTGGCGCTTGCGGCGCTGCTGGACCGCACGGGCCCGCTGCAAGCCGCCACCGCCCAGAATCCCCTGGCCCCGAAGCGGCCCATGATCCGAGGCAAGGCGAAGGCCGTGATCTGGATCTTCACCAATGGCGGCCCCTCGCATGTGGACACCTGGGACTACAAACCGGAGTTGCAAAAGCGCGATGGCAGACCGCTTGATGGCTTCGACCCCAAGACCGGCTTCTTCCCCGGCTCGGTGGGCCCCTTGATGGCGTCGCCCTTCGCGTGGAAGCAGCATGAGCAGAGCGGCACCTGGGCGAGCGAGCTGTTCCCCCACCTGTCAAAGCAGGTGGACAAAATGGCCTTCATTCATTCGTGCTGGACCCAGTCAAACAACCATTCGCCGGCGCTTTTCATGATGAACACCGGGCAGACCCGCATGGGCTATCCCTGCGTGGGCTCGTGGGCAACCTATGGGCTGGGCTCCGAATCCGACCGGCTGCCCTCCTTTGTCGTGATGAGCGATCCGTTGAACCGGGGCCTGCCCAAGGGCAATGCGCTAAACTGGGGCGCGGGCTTCCTGCCCAGCGTGTATCAGGGCACCTGGCTGAAGCCCAAGGGCGATCCCATTGAAAACTTGGTGCCGCCACCGTCGCTCAACGCCCGACGCCAGCGCGCGCAGCTTGATTTGCTGGCCACACTCAACCGACCCATGCTTCATGAGTCGCCCGTGGAAAGCGAACTCGCCGCGCGAATCGAGAGCTTCGAACTGGCATATCGCATGCAATCCGCGGCACCGGAAGCTTTCGATGTGTCGAACGAACCAGATCATATCAAGAAACTCTATGGTCTGGACCAGAAACTGTGCGCTCCCTTCGCGGCGCAATGCCTGACGGCCCGCCGCATGGTCGAGCGCGGCGTGCGTTTTGTGCAGCTCTATTCCGGCGGCATGGAGAATCAGCTGAGCTGGGACGCCCATAGCGATCTGGTGGGCAACCATCGCGGCTTCGCGGGAGAAAGCGACCAGCCGGTCGCCGCGCTGCTCGCCGATCTCGAACAGCGAGGCATGCTCGACGACACCCTGGTGATCTGGGGCGGTGAATTTGGCCGCCTGCCCATCTCGCAGAAGGGCGGGAAACCGGGGCGCGACCACAACCCGCACGCTTTCACCGTCTGGCTCGCCGGGGGCGGCATCAAGGGAGGTCAGCACTATGGCGAAACCGACGAAATTGGCTTCAAGGCCGCCGTGGACAAGGTGAGCGTGCACGACCTGCACGCCACCATCCTCGCCGCGCTGGGGCTGGATCATGAACACCTAAGCTTCAAATTCCAAGGCCTCGACCAGCGTCTCACGGGCGTAGAATCTTCGCGAGTGGTGCGGGAGGTCTTCGCGTGATGCCTGCCCTGCACGCTTCCAAATCGTTTCGTTTGTCCGATCACATGCGCCCTTTCATCGCTCTCCTGGTGCTTTTTCACTGCCTCCCCGCCCACGCGGCCGGCAAGCTGAAGTTCAATCGCGACATCCGGCCGATTCTCTCGGACAAATGCTTCTTCTGCCACGGTCCTGATCCCAAGAAGCGTGAGGCCAAGCTGCGCCTGGATCAACGCGAGAGCGCCGTGGGCAAGAAGGCAATCATTCCCGGCAAGCCTGACGAAAGCGAGATGATCAAGCGCATCCTGACGACCGACGAGGATGATCACATGCCACCCGCCAAGTCGAAGCTGACACCGCTCGCTCCCGCCGAGATCGCAACCCTTAAACAATGGATCGCGGAAGGCGCGGAGTATGAGCCGCACTGGGCCTTCATTCCCCTGAAGAATGAGAGCGGTGGCAAGGATCAGGGCCTCGATGATTTCGTCTCCCGCGGGCTCGCGGACCGGGGGCTGAAGCTGCAACCGGAGGCCAGCCCTGAGACTCTCATTCGTCGTGTAACTTTCGATCTCACGGGCCTGCCGCCGACGCCGGAAGATCTGGCCGCCTTCGGAGCAGACAAGGCGCCCGACGCTTATGCTCGTCTCGTTGACCGCCTCATGGATTCGCAACGCTACGGCGAGCGCATGGCGGTGGACTGGCTTGACCTGGCGCGCTATGCGGACAGCTATGGCTTTCAAGTGGACCGTGAGCGGGTGGTCTGGCCCTGGCGAGACTGGGTGATCAAGGCCTTCAATGAAAACTTGTCCTTCGACAAATTCATCACCTGGCAGCTCGCCGGCGACCTGCTGCCGCACGCCACCGATGAGCAGATCCTGGCCACCGCCTTCAACCGTCTGCACCAGCAGGAAAGTGAGGGTGGCAGCGTGGAGGAAGAGTACCGCGTGGAATACGTCTGCGACCGGGTGCAGACCGTGGCCACGGCCTTCCTGGGGCTGACCTTCGAGTGCTCGCGCTGCCATGACCACAAGTTCGATCCGATCACCCAAAAGGACTATTACGGGCTGTTCGCCATGCTGCAAAACATCGACGAAGCCGGCCTTTACTCCTTCTACACGGCCTCGCCGCCCACACCCACACTGTCGATGATGGATCAGCCGGCAAAAGCAAAAATGGCCGCGTTGAATGCAAAGGTGCAAGAGCTGGAGAAGTCATTGAGTTCCATCAGGCCACCGGCTGAAGCCAGCCCCTCGAAGCTTGCCATCCCTGGCGAACTGGCCCGCTACAGTTTCGATATTCTCGACAAGGGCAAGCTCGCCAACTCGGTCAAAGACGGCCTGCCTGCCACCCTGAAGGGGGAAAACAAGCTGGTGCCAGGCCATGACGGCAATGCCGTGGAGTTCACCGGCGACGACCCGGTTGATCTGCCCCTCGGAAACTTCCACCGCCATGATCCCTTCAGCGTCGCGCTGTGGTTAAAGACCCCCGATGTGAAGGATCGCGCGGTGGTATTCCATCGCTCCCAGGCCTGGACCGACGCAGCCAGCCGTGGCTATGAGCTGCTTATTGAAGAAGGCAGGCTGAAGTGGTCGCTCATCCATTTCTGGCCGGGTGACGCCATATCCATCCGGGCCAGGGACAAGGTGCCGCTCAACGCATGGACCCATGTGGTAGTGACCAACGATGGCAGCAGCCAGGCCGCTGGCTTGAAGATGTTCATCAATGGCAGGCCCGTTGCGGTGGACATCATCATGGATCGTCTCACCCGCGACATCACAGGGGGCGGCCACGACACCATTTCGCTCGGGGAACGCATGCGCGACCGGGGTTTTAAAGGCGGAGCAGTGGATGACTTCCGCGTGTTTGGCCGTGAACTCACCGCCTTTGAGGCGCGCGCCGCCCACGACGAAGCGGACGCGACAGCCCTGCTCGCGAAAGCATCATGGAGTCCGGCTGAGCGCGATATGCTGGGTGCCTTTCATCTGGCCACGGCGGACAGTTCTTATCGGACGCAGCTCGAGGCCTTGAAAACCGCGCGCGCCGAGGTTACAGCCTTCGCCGAGACGCAGAAGGAAATGATGGTCATGCGCGAGCGGGCCCAGCCGCAGAATGCTCATATCCTGTTCCGCGGCCAGTATGACCAGCGTCGCGAGGAAGTGGCGCCGCACGTGCCGGAGACTTTCGCCACAATTCCCTTCGACGGCCCGAAGAACCGCCTGGGCCTGGCCCAATGGCTCACCGACCCGCGCCAGCCGCTGACGGCGCGCGTCACCGTCAACCGCTTCTGGCAGGCTGTGTTTGGCCGCGGGCTGGTGAAGACCGCGGAGGACTTGGGCAGCCAGGGTGCCCGCCCCTTGTATCCCGAACTGCTGGACTGGCTGGCGCTGAAATTCATCCACAGCGGCTGGGACACGAAGGCATTGATGAAGACCCTCGTCATGAGCCGGACTTACCGGCAGCGCAGCATCGCCGATGCAAAAACCATGACCGATGATCCCGAAAACGAGTGGCTGGCACGCGGTCCACGCCACCGGTTGCCGGCGGAGATGATTCGTGACAATGCGCTGGCAGCCAGCGGCCTGTTAAGCCTTCAGCCGGGGGGCCCTCCCGTAAACGCTTATGACATGACCGAAGCCTTCAAACCCGCCGCTCCCAGCGCGGGCGACGGCGTGTATCGACGCAGTCTTTATTCGTTGTGGCGGCGCACCAGCCCGCCGCCCGCCATGGTCGCCTTCGATGCCCCGCGCCGGGCCGTGTGCGCCGCCAAACGTGAGCGCACCGACTCGCCGCTGCAGGCGCTGATTCTGCTCAACGGCACGCAGTATGTGGAAGCCGCGCGCGTGCTCGGCGAAAAGTTGCATCATGACTGCCAGGGCGATCTACCCAGAATGATTGAGGAGGGCTTCCTCCGCTGCCTCAGCCGCCCGCCAGATGCCCGCGAGGCGCGGATTGTCACGCAGCTTTACAACGAGCAGCTCGCTCATTTCAAGGGGGCGCCGAACGAGGCCGAACTGCTGCTGAAAACCGGCAACGCGAAGCACGATGCATCCATTCCCGCTTCCGAAGCCGCCGCCGCCACCGTCCTTGCCCAGGCCCTCTTAAACCACGATGCTTGCGTGGTAAAAAGGTAGGGATGGAAAGAAACCACTTATCAGCACTCATGTTCACTTATGGATCCTGATTTTGAAGACATGAAATCGCTTCCCCCACTGCCCTTCGCTGGCACTCAAAGCCGCCGCAGCTTTCTCAACCGAGCGGGCATGGGCCTGGGCGGCATGGCTTTAAGCGAGATGCTCGCAGGAGCCGCACCGGCCGCCGACCACGGCGTGCTGGGCAGCACGCATTTTGCGCCCAAGGCGAAGCGGGTCATTTACTTGTTCATGTCCGGCGGGCCGTCGCACCTGGACCTGTTTGATAACAAGCCCCTGCTTAACAAGCGCAATGGCGAGCAGTTGCCGGACTCGGTGCGCGGCACCCAGCGGCTCACAGGCATGTCGGGCAACCAGTCCTCGATCCCCATGGTGGGCTCGCCCTTCAAGTTTGCCCAGCATGGCAGGGCCGGGGCATGGATGAGCGAACTGCTGCCGCACACGGCGACCATTGCGGACGAGATGTGCATCATCAAGTCGATGTACACCGAGTCGATCAACCACGGACCGGGCGTCACCTTCTTCCAGACCGGATCGCAGATTGCCGGCAGGCCGAGCATGGGCTCCTGGCTGAGCTACGGGCTGGGACAGGAGAATGCGAACCTGCCATCCTTCGTGGTCTTGATCACCAAGGGCAAAGGCGGTCAGCCGCTGGGCTCGCACCTGTGGGGCACTGGTTTCCTGCCCACCAAGCATCAGGGCGTCCTGTTCCGCGCCGCCAAGGATCCCGTGCTCTATCTCGGCAACCCGGCGGGTGTGAGCACGGACAGCCGCCGGTTGCTGCTGGACCGCCTGCGCGAGTTGCACGAGCACCAGTTCGAAGGCACGCCGGATGTGGAGATCCAGAGCCGCATCGACCACTACGAGATGGCCTTCCGCATGCAGACCAGCATTCCGGAAGTGACCGATCTCTCGGAGGAACCGCAGCATGTGCTCGACAGCTACGGGCCGGACGTGAAGACGCCCGGCACCTTCGCCGCCAACTGCCTGCAGGCACGCCGGCTGGCGGAAAAAGGCGTGCGATTCATCCAGCTTTACCACCAGGACTGGGACCACCACGGTGGCCTGCCCACGGCCCTGCCGAAGATTTGCCGGGAAACTGACCAGCCCGCTGCGGCGCTGATCAAAGACCTGAAGCAGCGCGGGCTGCTGGATGATACACTGGTCGTCTGGGGCGGCGAGTTTGGCCGGACGAACTATTGCCAGGGCAAGATCCAGGCCAATTTTGGCCGCGACCACCACCCACGCTGCTTCACCATGTGGATGGCAGGCGGCGGGGTGAAAGCCGGCAGCGTGCATGGCGAGACGGATGATTTTGGCTACAACATCGCAGCGGATGGCGTGCCGGTGCATGACTTCCAGGCCACCCTGCTGCATCTGCTGGGCATCGATCATGAGCGCCTGACCTACCGGTTCCAGGGCCGGCGCTACCGGCTCACCGACGTCGAAGGGAACCTTGTCAAAGGTCTGCTGGGGTAGGTTCACCCATGTGCCCGGTCCGAACCAAAGGCCGTGTGCGTTGCATCTGCTCAGAGCTAGGTGGGCGTTGGCTTCGCATCACTTGGCGCTGTTGGAATGCTGGATACTGCACCCTGGTCCTTAGCTGTAAGCGTCAAAGCCACTTCGGACAATCGCTCAGCCGGAAACTGCTGTTTTGTCACGAAATGCCAATATTTGCAAAACTCGTCTGCATGATAAGATGCGGCAAACATCAACGCCATTGTTCCAAGGTTCATCGCGAAAGATTCATCCGACATTCGTTCAGTTTTAGCAGACTGAATCGACCTCAATATGGCGCACACGCTGTAGACATCAGTTTCAAATTTCATAATGTGATTTTGTTGATTCTAAGGGCACGCAGCCGCGCCTGCTAAGCTAAGCCCGCCGGTCTCAGGCGCGCCAAGCAGCGCTGCCACCCAGGTGGCGAACGTCTGGTAGCGCACGCCTATGAGCTTGGAGAACTTCGCGGCGGGCAAGCTACTGCGCTAAAACTCGTCGAGCAAGGCATGAAAGGGGGGCATGAAAGGGGTCAGGTGTTTTCTGTTGCATGGCCGGGTTCATTCACCTGCTCCTTTAGTGATTTGATGACGGCGTTTGTCGAGCTTCTTGTCATTGGGGAGACGCTTTGACAGCACGCCGGTCACCCGGCTCACCGTGCTGCGCGTGCCCATGTGCAGCTTCTGG